>ERZ857840.1911-NODE-1911-length-21704-cov-4.656982_pt1 | contig 21704 bp, 24 predicted proteins | sample MGYA00519760_ERZ857840 | MGnify/ENA primary metagenome ERZ857840 (study PRJEB31778, sample SAMEA3449371) | human gut metagenome | biome: human gut; feature: human-associated habitat; material: faeces | place: United Kingdom | collected 2010/2012 ... | reverse complement strand
CGCGAGGGCGACAGCACCTTCAAGGCGCGGCTTGAGTTTTTACGCGAACAGCGCGAGGCGCTTATCGAGCAGAAGCAAAAGATAGACGCGACGCTTGAGCGGCTGAACTACAAAATCGCGCGTTACGAGGTAGCGGTCGAGACCGGCGAGCTCACCTGGAACCGGGACGAATGTCAAAAATAAAAACGGAGGATAAAAAATGAGAAAAAACTTCGGGGCGAAGCCCTACACCTATCCGCAGCCTGTGTTTATTCTTGCCGCATACGGCGAGGACGGAACGCCCTGCGCCATGAACGCCGCATGGGGCGGCATCAGTGAAGGCGACGAGATCAGCATGTGCATCAGCGCCGGTCACAAAACCACGAAAAATATTCTTGCGCGCGGCGCCTTTACGGTAAGCATGGCAGACAAGGCTCATCTTGCCGCCTGCGACTATGTAGGCATAGTGTCCGGCAATTCGGTGCCCGACAAATTTGCACGCGCGGGCTTTCATGCCGTAAAATCCGAGTTTGTCGATGCGCCGCTGATATCCGAGCTGGCGGTGGCGCTTGAGTGCCGTCTGCGCAGCTACGATCCCGAGACCTGCCGTCTTGTGGGCGAGATAGTGAACGTGAGCGTTGACGATTCCGTGCTTGACGCCGACGGCAATGTTGACGTCACGAAGGTGGCGCCGATCACGTTCGATCCCTTCAACAACACCTATGTTGTGCTCGGCGGGGTTGCCGGAAAAGCATTTTCCGCCGGAAAGGCGCTTAAATAAATCACCACAGATCACAAATTAAAGAAAGGACTTAACCGATGAGCTACTTTGACAATGTAAAAAAGAACTTCGGTTTCGGATGCATGAGGCTCCCCATGAAGGGTGACGAGGTCGATCTTGCCGAATTTTCACGCATGGTTGACACCTTTATCGCAGAGGGCTTCAACTATTTTGATACCGCGCACGGATATCTCGGCGGCAAAAGCGAAATAGCGGTGCGCGAAGGGCTGACAAAGCGCTACCCGCGCGAGAGCTACATCCTTACCGACAAGCTGACAGGCAACTTCTTCAACAGCGAAGAAGATATCCGTCCCCTTTTCCAGAGCCAGCTTGAAGCGTGCGGCGTTGACTACTTTGATTTTTATCTCATGCACTCGCAGAACAAATCGATATTCGAAAAATTCAAAAAATGCCGCGCATACGAGACGGCGTTCGCCCTCAAAGCCGAGGAAAAGGTAAAGCATGTCGGGCTTTCCTTCCACGACCGCGCCGAGGTGCTTGACGAGATACTTACCACCTACCCCCAGGTCGAGGTCGTGCAGATACAGCTCAACTACGTTGACTTTGAGGATCCCGCAGTGCAGTCCCACAAGTGCTATGAGGTATGCCGCAAGCACGGCAAGCCGGTCATCGTAATGGAGCCTGTCAAGGGCGGAAATCTTGTAAACCTTCCCGATGATGCGCGCGCGGTGCTTGATGCGCTGCACGGCGGCAGTCCCGCAAGCTACGCGATACGCTTTGCCGCGGGATTTGACGGCATATTTATGGTCCTTTCGAGCATGAGCAACATGGTTCAGATGGAGGACAACCTCTCGTACATGAAGGATTTCAAGCCGCTTGACGAAAAGGAACGCGCCGCGATAGGCGAGGTGTGCCACATTTTCCACTCAAAGCATCTCATTCCCTGCACCGCATGCCGCTACTGCACCGACGGATGTCCGAAGCATATCTCCATTCCCGACCTCTTCTCCTGCATGAACGCAAAGCAGATATACCACGACTGGAACCCGGACGCCTACTATGGCGTATATACAAAGCACAACGGCAAAGCGTCCGACTGCATAGGCTGCGGAAAGTGCGAGCGCTCATGTCCCCAACCCCTGCCGATACGTTCGCTTTTGCGTGACGTTGCCGCACAGTTTGAAAAAGAAGAATGAAGGAATACAGAATACTGCCTCACGGCGGCGAGAAAATATGCACGCTGGGTCTTGGGATGGGCGGCATACAGTCCGCGGCTCCCGATGAGATAGAAGCCGTTATCCGCCGCGCCATAGAAAACGGCATCAACTTTTTTGACCTTTGCGCGGGTGGAGCGTCGGTCTACGCGCCCTTCGGACGCGCGATAAAAGGAATGCGGGAAAAGATATTCTTCCAGCTCCACTTCGGCGCGGTATACAACGCGGACGGAGAATACGGCTGGTAGCGCGATCTCGCGGAGATAAAAAAGACCTTTGCGTGGGAGCTTGAGCAGCTCGGCACCGACTATGTTGACTTCGGATTTCTGCATTGCGTTGACGAGGAGGCCGATCTTAACGATATCCGCGCCGCGGGCATCCTCGATTACGTGACCGCGCTTAAGGCTGCCGGCGTAGTGCGCCACATAGGATTTTCCTCGCACACGCCGTCTGTCGCAAACAAGCTGATAGATTCGGGGCTCATCGACATGATGATGTTCTCGATAAACCCCGCATACGACCTTGAATGCGGCGACGAGCTCGGCATAGGCTCGACCGCCGAGCGCGCCGCGCTCTTTCGCCGCTGCGAGGCGGAGGGCATAGGCATCTCGGTAATGAAGCCTTTCACGGCGGACAGCTTTTGTCCGATGCAACGTCTCCTTTCCGCTGTGCGCTCACCAAAAATCAGTGCCTGCAATATGTGCTTGACCGCCCCGCGGTCATGGCGGCGGTGCCGGGAGTGCGCAGTCTCTCCGATCTTTCCGAGCTTTTGACCTTCTTCACCGCAACACGCGAGGAAAACGATTATTCGGTCATCGGCGGCTTTACGCCGGTAGCCGCTATCGGCAACTGCGTTTACTGCAACCACTGCGAGCCGTGTCCCGCAGGCATCGACATAGGACTTGTAAACAAATATTACGACCTTTCTCTTGCCGGAGACAAAATGGCGCATGACCATTACAGCAAGCTCACCGTAAAAGCCAACGACTGTCTTGGTTGTGGCCACTGCGACAGCCGCTGTCCGTTCGGGGTAAAACAGCAGGAGAAAATGAGCCTGATATCCGATTATTTTGACGCAAAAAGGAGTTGAAAATCATGATCGAAAATGTACTTGAAAGAAAGCATGCATCGCTTTCGGTAAAAATCACCGTAAAGACCCTGGTCGCGGCGCTCGTCGTCGCGCTTGCGGTAACACTTCCGCAGATAGCCCACATAGCCTTCGGTCAGAAAGCCGGAGTCATTCTGCTTCCGATGTATCTGCCGGTCCTGCTCGGCGGCTGTCTTATGGGCGCCGGATGGGGCATCGGCATAGGACTTGCCTCCCCGCTTGTGAGCTTTATCATCACCTCGGCGGCAGGCAGCGCCATGCCCGCCGCGGCAAGACTGCCCTTTATGATGGCTGAGCTTGCCGTGTTTGCAGCCGTGTGCGGTCTTTTCGGGAACAAGATAAAGAAGAATGCATGGTTCACCTTCCCCGCCGTCATCCTTGCCGAGGTGTGCGGCAGAGCGTTCTTTATGCTTTCCGTGCTTGCTCTCCGCAATGTGACCTCGCTTTCCGCAGGCATGATATGGAGTCAGATAAAGACAGGCTGGATCGGACTTGTGCTGAATGCGGTTATCGTACCGCTGTCGGTAGTCGGACTTAGCCGTCTGCTCGGTAAGAACGATGACTGATATCGAGCTTGCGCGAAAAAGCCTTGAGGGACACACGCTGGCGCTCTGCCGCGGCGGAAATGTTGTGACGAGCGACAAGCGCGGCGTGGCTCCTATGGTGGACTTCATACGCGAAGGACGCGACCTTACGGGGTATTCCGCCGCCGACCGTGTGGTCGGCAAAGCCGCGGCAGTTCTCTTCATAAAAGCCGGCGTGAAGGAAATACACGCGCTGACGCTTTCGGAGAGCGCCCGCGACCTGCTGGCGGCGCACGGCGTCAAGGCAACGTGGGAAACGCTGACCGACCGCATAATGAACCGCGCAGGGGACGGTCCCTGCCCGATGGAGAGTGCCGTATCCGGAACGGACGACATAGCCGAAGCGTTCGGACTGATAGCGGCAAAGCTCGACGCAATGCGAGGGGCGAATAAGTAAGCAAAAAGGGCGTTAAAAAACTCAATTTGAGTTTTTTTTAACGCCCTCGCCTTATCTCGGGGAAATGTCAAAAATCGCACGTCTCTAATTTTTAGATTTGGCGAGTTTTTCACGGGATGTGAGTCGCGGCGTTCGGATCGATAACGTCAAAGCCCGACGCAATGCGAAAAGCAAGCCATAAAAAGGAGCCGATGCCCTGTGCCTGTAAAGGCTGACGGGTATCGGCTCTGCGTTTACGGCTCCGGCTTTTCGGGTGTCGGCGTTTGATCCTTCGGCGTCTTTTCCATGATGAGGCAACCGTTTTTGAAGTCCAGAACGGAGCGTTGCGGCGACAATATTTGATAGCCTATCACACCCTCGACGGGTACTCTTTTTCGGATCGCACTTATATCGGAGATCGCAGCGGTGATATTTTTGTATTCATTTCCGCCCACACGGACAACGGGAATGGTGACGATATTCGGCGCTTCGGAGACCGGCGTCAATTGCGGGTCATTCTGAAAGCTCTGCCCCAGCAAGCATGTATTTGCGCCTGTGTCCAGAACAAAATCGCACGTTTTGTCTGCCGCCTCGACTTCGATAATGGGGAGATTTTCATATCTCATCGGGATCGTCACCTGATCCTCAAAGCCTTGCTCCGGGTCAAGGACGATCTCGGCGGCGTTATAGTCAAGCAGAACGGTATGATCCCCTATCACGTCGATCCCAAGCGTTCCGAGCATCTTAAGGTCCGGCATAAGTGTTTTTAATGCCGTCTCCGCATACATCAGATCCATAATAAGGACCGGCATATCCGACAGAGCGATATCCGAAAAGCGCAAAGCATTCAAAACTCCTTTGTCCGCAGAGCTTTTCTTTACTCCTTCCGAAAATTTTGCGATGTCGATCTGTTCTCCGTGCAGCTCCGGAAAATATTCTTTATTTACGGCTGTCTGCATCGCGCCCGTGTCAAAGGCAAAAAAGCCTTCCTTATCATTTGCCGTTACGGGAATGAGCATTATCCCGTTTACGAGCTTATACGGTATTCTTATCATTTTTGCGTCCCTTGTTATATATACTTTTTTCCTATTTTATTCTATCCGCCATGCCGCTTCAAGGTACATATTGTGAATTATATATGTCACCGGCGGGAGCCGCGAAGCATCCCGCAATAAGCAACAATGCCGGAATAAAAAAGCAAAAAAATTTGCAGTACCTATTGACAAACCCGCATTGGAGTGATATAATATGTTCAATTAACATACCCAACCACTCTGTTGGTGGTATTGGACATGACATAACGGAGGAAAGATCAATGTCACGCATTTATACTTCGGCAGACCAGCTTATAGGTCACACACCGCTGCTTGAACTCACTCACATCGAAAAGAAATTCGGACTCAACGCCAAAATACTTGCCAAGCTCGAATATTTCAATCCCGCCGGCTCGGTCAAGGACAGAATCGCAAAGGCGATGATAGACGACGCCGAGTCACGCGGGCTTCTGCATGAAGACTCGGTGATAATCGAACCCACCTCCGGCAACACCGGCATAGGACTTGCATCCGTAGCCGCCGCACGCGGCTACCGCATAATCATAGTAATGCCCGAAACCATGTCGGTAGAACGCCGCCAGATAATGAAGGCTTACGGCGCGGAGCTTGTGCTGACCGAGGGCGCCAAGGGCATGAAGGGCGCCATCGCCAAGGCCGACGAGCTGGCCGCGCAGATCCCGAACAGCTTCGTCCCCGGCCAGTTTGTCAACCCGTCGAACCCCAAGGCCCATTTTGAGACCACCGGCCCCGAGATCTATGAAGATACCGACGGCAAGGTCGACTACTTCGTCGCCGGCGTCGGCACCGGCGGCACCATCACCGGCGTCGGCAACTATCTCAAGACACGCAACCCGTCCGTCAAGGTCGTCGCCGTCGAGCCGGAAAGCTCCCCGGTCCTGTCCAGGGGCGTTTCGGGCGCACATAAGATCCAGGGCATCGGCGCGGGCTTCGTCCCCGATGTGCTCGACACCAGGATCTATGACGAGATCCTTCCCATCTCCAATGAAGACGCCTTTGCCGCCGGCAAGCTCGTCGGCAGAAAAGAGGGCGTGCTGGTCGGCATCTCCTCCGGCGCGGCCCTGCATGCCGCCGTGGAGTTGGCCAAGCGCCCGGAGAACGCGGGCAAAACCATCGTCGTCCTCTTCCCGGACACCGGCGACCGTTACCTCTCCACCCCGCTGTTCGCGGACTGACCGTACACAAAACGCGCGGGGCACTCGCCCCGCGCTTTCTTTTTCCGATAAAATATGCTATACTGATCTCAAACTTCTTTCAGGAGGCGTGTCAATATGATCCCGACCAAGGAGCAGGCGTGGGACCTGCTGTGTGAATATAATGAGGGCGAATTCCACCGCCTGCACGCGCGCATCGTGGGCGACGTCATGCGGTATTTTGCCGTCCAGCTCGGCTATGCCGACGAGGCGGACTTCTGGCAGACCGTCGGCATCCTGCACGATCTCGATTTTGAGCAGTATCCCGACCAGCACTGCACGAAGGAGGCGGAGATCCTGCGGGAAAAGGGCGCCGACGAGCGCCTGGTCCACGCGGTCGTGAGTCACGGCTATCTGCTGACCGTCGACGTGCAGCCCGAGCACCAGATGGAGAAGCTCCTCTACGCCACGGACGAGCTCACGGGCCTCATCGGCGCCGTCGTGCGGATGCTGCCGACGAAGAGTGTGCAGGATCTGCAGCTCAAGTCCCTCAAGAAAAAGTTCAAGGATAAGAAATTTGCCGCCGGCTGCTCGCGCGAGGTCATCGAGCGCGGCGCGGACATGCTCGGCTGGACGCTCGACGAACTCATGGAACAGACGATCGCCGCCATGCAGGCGTCTCCGGCTGCCAATGGGAACTGAGAAGGTGCTCGTCGCCATGTCCGGCGGCGTGGATTCCAGCGTGGCGGCAAAGCTTCTGACCGACGCGGGCTACGACTGCGTCGGCTGCATGATGAAGCTCTATGACAACGAGGACGCGGGCATCCCCAAGGGCCATACCTGCTGCTCGCTCGACGACGCGGAGGACGCAAGGAGCGTCGCCCGCCGTCTGGGCTTCCCGTTTTATGTTTTCAACCTCAAGGACAAATTTGCCGCCTGCGTCATCGACCGCTTCGTCGACGCCTACGAGCACGGCGTCACCCCCAACCCCTGCATCGACTGCAACCGCTATCTGAAATTCGACAAGCTCTTTGAGCGCGCCGATATCCTGGGCTGCCGTTATATCGCCACCGGCCACTACGCCCGCGTCGAGCGGGCAGGGGAGAAGTACGTCCTCAAAAAGGCCCTCGACGAGACCAAGGACCAGAGCTACGTCCTCTACGACCTGACGCAGGAGAAGCTCGCCCGCGTCAAATTCCCCCTCGGCACCTTCCGCAAGACCGACGCGCGGGAGATCGCCGCCGAAGCGGGCCTCTGCAACGCCCGCAAGCACGACAGCCAGGACATCTGCTTCGTCCCCGACGGCGACTACGCGAAGATCATCGCCGCGCGCACCGGCAAGGAACCCCAGCCCGGCCCGTTTCTGGACCTGAACGGCAATGTCGTCGGCACGCACCGCGGCATCATCCACTATACCGTCGGCCAGCGCCGCGGCCTGCGCATGCCCTCGGACGGGAAGATCTATGTTGTCAGGATCCTGCCGGAGCAGAACGCCGTCGTCGTCGGCCCGGACTCGGCCCTCTACACGAACGAATGCTTCGTGGCGAACATGCACTGGATCTCCGGCGAGGCCCCGGCCTTCCCGTACCGCTGCAGCGCCAAGACGCGCTATCGCCAGCCCGAGCGCCCCTGTACCGTCTACCCCGCCGGGCAGACCGGCATCCGCCTCGTCTTCGACGAGCCGCTGCGCGCCATCACGCCGGGCCAGTCCGCCGTGCTCTATGACGGCGATACGGTTCTTGGCGGCGGCATCATTGCAAGGGAGGATGCCGCATGCTGATTTCATCCATGGGCCGCTATGCCGTTCTGATTCTGCTGGATCTGGCGGAGCATCGCGGCGGCTTCGTCCCTGTGCGGCAGATTGCCGAGCGGCAGGAACTGTCGCAGAAATATCTTGAGCGCATCCTGCGCACGCTGACGGAGCAGGGACTGGTCGAAGGAACGCACGGCAAAGGCGGCGGCTACCGCCTGACGCGCGAACCGTCCGATTATTCTGTCGGCGAGATCATCCGCACGGCGGACGGTTCTTTGTCCTGCCTCGGCGCGAACGCGCAGCTTACACGCTGCGAAGTGTCCTCCGGCCTGTCCGCTGTCTGGAACCAACTCGACGAGAGAATTGCCGCCTGCCTTGATGCCGTCCCTCTCTCCAGCCTGACCACCGCCGATGCGGCGGATGAGTATGTGATCTGACTGATTATCCTGTACCCAAGGCGTCACGCTTCCAAGGAAAGCCGGCAGAGGCAGTTTCAGCTTTTTTGTTGTTTTTTGTGGATAGCTGTGATAAGATAAGAAAAGAAATCAGAAACGGAAGGATTTCCGCATGATTCAAATTGAAACAACATCACATGACCCGTTTTTTAATCAGGCGTTTGAGGACTATGTGTTCCGCACTTACCGCGAGGGGGACGTGCTGTTGCTGTGGCGTAACCGGCCTGCGGTCGTTGTCGGGTGCTATCAGAATATCTGCCGCGAGGTGCATGTGCGCGCGCTTTTGGACAGGGGGATTCCCGTCGTGCGCCGCATGTCCGGCGGCGGGACAGTCTACCATGACCTTGGAAACCTCAACTATACGCTCATATCCGACCAGACGGGGCCGTTTGACTACGACCGCTGCCTGGAGCCGGTCATCCGGGCACTGAATGCCCTTGGTATCCCGGCGCAGAAAAACCGCACCTGCGATATCGCCGTGGACGGAAAAAAGATCTCCGGCAGTGCGCAGAAGATCGCGGGCGGCCGCGTCCTGCACCACGGGACATTGCTGTTTGATTCTGATCTGTCGCTGCTCGACGAGATCACGACCGGCAGGAAAAACGATGCGTTCTGCTCGAAGGGCACGGAATCGGCCATCTGCACAGTCACAAATCTGCGGCCCTATCTGAAAGACGACTGTGAGATCGTTACGTTTGCAAGACGGCTGGCCGAGCAGCTGCTGACGCCCGGCTCGGCGTGTATCCGGCTGACGGAGCAGCAGCTGGCTGAGGTGCGGCAGCTGGCGGATGGAACCTATCATTCATGGGACTGGACATGGGGGAAGACTCCGGCTTTTACCTATGAGAAGACTGCCGAATTTGCGGGAAAGCCGATTTTTGTACGCTATGAGGCCAAGCACGGTCTGCTGCGCAGTGCGGAGGTGCGCTCTGACGTGCTCGATGCACAGGCGGCGAGCGCTATGCTGAACGGCGCGCGGCTTGACCCAGCGCTGTTTCTGGATCTCTGCCGGACGCTTGCGGGCGAACAGGCGGAAGAACTATTGGATTGTCTGATGTAACGAAAAGGAGCGTTTGAAAATATGGAAAAGCAGCTTGTTATGCCGAAATTGCAGCCCGAGATGAAGAGCGGCGTCCTGTGCGCATGGCTCAAGGACGAGGGCGATGAGATCCACAAGGGCGACGCCCTGTATGAGATCGAGACGGATAAGGTTGTCAATCAGATCGAAGCCACGGAGGACGGTATCCTGCGCCGGCAGCTGTGCGAGGAAGGCGACACCGTTGACGCGCTGGCTCCGGTCGCAATTCTCGAAACAAAGTAAAGGCGGGAGAGCATAATGGAACGGAAACCCGAATGGCTGCGCGTCCGCTACAACCAACAGGCTGTGAACGAGGTCGCGGAACTGATGCGCGATCTGAAGCTGAACACGGTCTGCAAAGCGGCAAACTGTCCGAATCTCGGTGAATGCTACCAGAAGCACACCGCCACGTTTATGATTCTGGGTGATATTTGCACTAGAAATTGCCGTTTCTGCAACGTCACCTGCGGCAAGCCGCTGCCCCCTGACCCGGACGAGCCGGAAAATGTTGCGCAGGCGGCAAAAAAGCTGGGGCTGCGCCATGTTGTTCTGACCTGCTCGACGCGCGACGATCTGCCGGACGGTGGCGCGGAGCATTTTGCGAAGACCGTCCGCGCCATCCGCGCGCTGTGCCCCGGTACAACGGTCGAGACGCTGACGAGTGACATGAAAGGCAGCCATGAGGCTGCCGATATCGTCATTGCCGCGCATCCGGATGTGTTCAATGTGAATATTGAGACGGTCAAGGAACTTCAGAAGGCCGTCCGCCCGCAGGCAGGCTATGACCGGACGCTGGGCGTTCTGCGCTATGTAAAAGAAAAAGACCCGACGATTTTAACCAAGACCGGCTTCATGGTCGGCCTTGGCGAGACGGACGAGCAGATCTCTGTCCTCATGGACGATATTCTTGCCACGGGCTGCGACATTCTGACCATTGGACAGTATCTCCAGCCGTCGGAAAAGCACTGGAAGCTTGACCGCTACGCGACACCAGAGGACTTTGCACGATACAAGCAGCTGGCGCTGCGCAAGGGTTTCCGGCATGTGGCTTCTGCGCCGCTGGCCCGCAGTTCCTACCGCGCGTGGGAGGCACTGGAGGACGTGCATGATCTATATTGAGACGGGTTCGACTGACGTTTACTATAATTTTGGCCTTGAGAACTATTTTGCCACGGAAAAGCGCCTGCCCGATACGGTTTTCCTCTTCTGGCGCACAACGCCGACGCTGATGGTCGGCAAGTACCAGAATATTCTCGAGGAGATCAACAAGCCGTATGCCGATGCGCATGGGATTCATCTCGTGCGCCGCATGTCCGGCGGAGGGACGATCTACACCGATCTCGGCGGCTGGCAATTCACATTTATCGAGCATTCGCCCGACCAGCAGATCGAATTTGCCCAGTACATTGGACCTGTCGTGGATGCCGTGCGTGAACTTGGTGCGGATGCCAGTTTCAACGGCCGCAATGATCTTCTGATCGACGGTAAGAAGTTTTCCGGCAACGCGCAGTACCGACTGGGCGACTGCATTGTGCATCATGGCTCTTTGCTCTATGACACGAACATTGAGCAGATGGTCGCGTCCACCACGGTTGACCCCTATAAAATTCTCTCCAAAAGCATCAAATCCGTGCGTGACCGCGTGACGAATATCTCCGAACACCTGCCTCGGGAGCTTTCGGTTGAGGAATTTAAATCTTGTATGGTGCGACATCTGATGCGCGGCAGTACGGATACCTATGCCGTTACCCCGGAGGACGATGCGCGCATCCGACAGCTGGCACAGGAGAAATTTGCCGCGTGGGATGCGATCTACGGCAAGAACCCGCGCTTCAATCTTGAACGCACAGGCCGCTTCCCAGGCGGCAAACTCACGTTCCGGCTGGACGTGCAGCGCGGCGTGATCCGCAGCGCGTCCGTCTGGGGAGATTTTTTCTCCACGCTTTCCGCAGAGACGATTGCGGGTGCGCTTACCGGCTGCCGGTACGACCGGACTGCTGTTCTGGATGCGCTGCAGAAAAACGGAATCGACGGCGCGGTCTATCAGATCAGCGCCGCAGATATGGCCGCGCTGATCGCGGACTGACTGACCAGAACGCAGCCCTTTCGAGGGCTGCGTTTTTCGCACAATTCATAGTTTTTTTACGGATATGGGCTTGCATTTTCAGGGGATGTGTGGTATTATCTCGCTGAAAATTAAATGTGTCTAATTTTTGTTAGCCGTATCTAACATTGAGTGCGGCAGCAATCCAGAACAGGAGGTACATTTTATGAAACATCTTGGTTTGTTCGCGGCAGGCGTTCTGTTTGGCACCGCCGGTCTGAAGCTCCTCAGCAGCAAGGAAGCAAAAAGCGTTTATGCGCACACCACTGCAGCCGTCCTGCGCGCCAAGGACTGCGTCATGCAGGCCGTGACGGCCGTCCGCGAGGGTGCGGATGATGTCTACGCCGACGCAAAGGCCATCAACGACCGCCGCGCAGCTGAGGCTGAGCCCGAGGTGATTGAGGATACCGCTTCGGACGCGGAGTAAACCCGTAAGCATGCAAAGGAAGAGCCGTTTTTGCGGCTCTTCTGTTTTTCGGAGGTACAAATCAGCATATGAAGTGTAACATTCTGCATGAGACGCCCGGGCGCATGCGCGTGCATCTCGCGCTTCGCCGCATGTCGCTGCGCGAAGCGGATCTTTTGGAATATGATTTGAAGGGCGTTGCCGGCGTCGTGTCTGTCAAGGTCTTCGATCGGACACAGGACGCGGTCATCACCTATACCTGCCCGCGCATGGATATCGTGCGGGCGCTCGCGTCGTTCTCGTTCACGTCGGAACAGGCGCTTTCCCGCCTGCCGGAGCATACGTCCCGTGCGCTCAACCGCGAGTATGAGGACAAGCTTGTTTTTACTGTCTGCCGCCGCGCGTTCTCGAGGCTGTTTCTGCCGATTCCGGTGCGGACAGCGATCGCACTGTTCCGCTCGGTTAAATATATCCGCGCAGGACTGAGCGCCCTACTGCACGGCAAACTTTCCGTCGCCGTGCTTGATGCGACAGCTGTGACTGTCTCGATGGTGCGCGGCGATTTCGACACCGCAGGCTCCGTCATGTTCATGCTGCGGCTGGGTGAAATTCTGGAGGAGTGGACGCACAAGAAATCTGTCGCGGATCTTGCGGGTGCGATGGCGCTGAACGTTGACAAGGTGTGGCTCCAGTCCGGCGAAACCGAACTGCTCGTGCCCATCGGCGACGTAAAGCCCGGCGACCGGATGATCGTGCGTACAGGCAATCTTATTCCACTCGACGGCAAGGTCGTCTCCGGTGAGGCAACGGTCAATCAGGCATCCATCACCGGCGAGTCCATGCCGGCCCCGAAGCGCGAGGGCAGCTATGTCTACGCCGGGACGGTCGTAGAAGAGGGCGAATGCGTCGTGTGTGTGGAAAAGGCACTCGGCGGAGGCCGGTACGACCGCATCGTGCACATGATCGAGGAATCAGAAAAACTCAAATCCACAGCTGAAGACAAGGCCTCGCGCCTTGCCGACCGGCTGGTCCCGTATACGCTGGGCGGTACGGTGCTGACGTACCTCGTCACACGCAACGTGACGAAGATGCTGGCCGTTCTGATGGTTGATTTCTCATGCGCGCTGAAGCTGGCCATGCCCATCGCGGTGCTCTCGGCCATGCGCGAGAGCAGCAGCTATCACATTTCTGTCAAGGGCGGACGGTTTCTGGAGGCTGTGGCGAAGGCGGATACGGTCGTGTTCGACAAGACCGGGACACTGACCTACGCCGAGCCGAAGGTTGCACAGATTGTGCCCTTCGGCGGTCATGAGGAGACGGAAATGCTGCGTCTGGCTGCCTGCCTTGAGGAGCATTACCCGCATTCGATGGCCAACGCCGTTGTGGAGGAGGCCAAAAAGCAGGGCCTCAAGCATGAGGAATATCATTCGCAGGTGCAATACGTCGTCGCGCACGGCATTTCCAGCATGGTCGAGGGCAAAAAGGTGCTCATCGGCAGCGCGCACTTCGTCTTTGAGGACGAGGGCTGCACCATCCCGGAGGGCGAACAGGAGAAATTCGATTCCTTGCCCGCACAGTATTCGCACCTGTATCTGTGCATCGCGGGCGAACTTGCAGCTGTCATCTGTATTTACGACCCGCTGCGCGCCGAGGCAAAGGATGCCATCCGTGCGCTGCACGCCTGCGGCATCAGCAAGGTCGTCATGATGACCGGCGATAATCGCCGGACCGCCGCGTCCGTCGCGGAAGAGGTCGGCGTTGACGAATTCTACGCCGAGGTTTTGCCCGAGGACAAGGCGGCGTTCATCCGCCGGGAAAAGGCCGCGGGCCGCACGGTTATCATGATTGGCGACGGCGTAAACGATTCGCCGGCCCTGTCTGAGGCCGACGCAGGTGTCGCCATTTCGACCGGCGCAGCCATTGCGCGGGAGATCGCCGACATTACCATCGCGTCGGAGGATTTGTTTGAACTTGTCACGTTGCGCAAAATCAGCGAAGCCCTCATGGGCCGCATCCACCGCAATTACCGCTTCATTGTCGGCTTCAATCTCGGCCTGATCGTCTTCGGCGTGGCCGGACTCCTGCCGCCGACGACCTCAGCCCTTCTGCACAACGCATCCACGCTCGCCATCAGCTTAAAGAGCATGACAAATCTCTTGCCGGATAAAAAGAAGATCTAAGCCCCCAAGCCTCCCCTTGTCGTGCGACGCACGACAAGGGGAGGTAGCATTTTCGGAGAAAATGACGGAGGGGATTGGTTGCAAGGTTCAAAGTGCTCTGAAATTTGTAATGTTCGCATCCACCTCAGTCAGCTTCGCTGACGGCGTCCCTACCCCTATTGGCCCTTCGGGCCATTTCCCCCTGATAGGGGGAATCGGCCCCTTGTGCCAAAGGGGGAGCTTTTTTGGGGATCCTGCGGTTGGATTTCTATTGTTTTTTGTCTTGGAGGTTGCAATTCGAGGGCAAAGCGGATAGAATAGAAAGAACGTTCCGCATGTGGGACGCAGCAAAGGGAAAAGGTCAGATCAGGTATGGAACAGGTCTTACAGCAGTTTTGTCTGGACGGAACGCCCGTCTCCTGCGAACCGTTTGGAAATGGTCATATTAACCGCACCTTCCGTGTTACCTGCAGCAGCGGGAGAGTTTATACGCTCCAGCGCATCAACCGCGTTGCATTTCGGCATCCAGAAGAGTTGATCGAGAACATTGATGCTGTTTCGCGCTTTATTGCGCGCAAGGACATTGGACTGGAGATGATCTGCCTCTGCCCGGCGAAAGACGGCAGAAAATACGCCGTCGATGCGCAGGGGGAGTTCTGGAGAGCCTATGATTTTATCTCCGGCGGCCTCAGTCTTGAAGCGCCGCGCGACTGCAACGATTTTTATCAGGCGGCGGTCGCCTTCGGCAAGTTCCAGCAGGCGCTGGCCGACTTCCCCGCTGCAACGCTCCATGAAACGATTCCGCACTTCCACGACACCGAAGACCGGCTCAACCAGCTGCGCGCGTCGGTGGAGGCCGACGCTTGCGGGCGCGTCCGAGTGGTCGGGCCGGAGCTTACATTTATTTTCTCCCGCGAACAGGAACTCGGCACGCTCTGCCGGATGCTGCGCAGCGGTGCGCTGCCGCTGCGGGTGACGCACAATGATACGAAGCTGAATAACGTCCTGCTTGACGAACAAACGGGCCGCGCCAGAAGCGTCCTTGATCTTGATACTGTCATGCCGGGATTGTCGGCCTACGATTTCGGCGACGCAGTGCGCTTCGGCGCGTCCTCGGCAGCGGAGGATGAGACAGATCTGTCAAAGGTCTTCCTGCGGCTTGACATGTACCGGGCTTATCTGGAAGGATATCTCGATGCCTGCGGGCATGCGCTGACGGAAAACGAGATCAACGTCCTGCCGCTCGGCGCGAAGATCATTACCATTGAACTTGGCATGCGCTTTTTGAAGGACTATCTGGACGGTGATGTCTATTTCAAGATCGACCGGCCGACGCAGAATCTCGACCGCTGCCGCGCACAGCTGCGGCTTGCGGCGAACATGGAAGCGCAGTGGCCGCAAATGCAGCAAATCCTGCGGGAGACGGCCAGTTCCCGCTGCTGGACATAAAACTTCAGCATGGGCATTGTACCACGGAATGCAAAAATGCGGTGCATGAAGTTTTGTGCATCATTTCCGGTTGCCCCGCAGGGGCAAGGAAAGGGCACATTTCTTATTTTGCCATGTTTTTGCATAGAAAAAATCCCCCTTCGGCGGTTCCCAACGCCGAAGGGGGCTCTTTTTGTTGACAGCACACCGCAGAGGGGGATCTGCGCAGACTGCCCGGAAAGCACATGGGTTGTGCAGCTTTCCGGACGGCGCTTTCCGGGGGAGGAAAAGCGCCGGACAAAAAAGTCCGCACAGCCACCAGCCGTGCGGACAAACTCAATCGTCCATAGACTCCCGGTGACGGCAGGAGCACAGGTCTGGTTCTGACGTATCTGACTGAGCGCGGCATGCGCGCATCACAGTGACCCACTCGCGGGGAATTGCACCCCATTCCGCTTCCGGCATCCGTTCCATGCCGGGCGAACCGACCCGCCTTGTTTACTTTCCTACCTGTATTATAGCATGTTTTTTCTGCTTTGCAAGCCCCTTTCTACTTTTGTTCCTTAACACCAAATTAACATGTTCCTGCTGTATAATTGTCTCTGAAAAATCAAGGTGCTTCGGCGCCCTGTGAGGAGGAAGAAACATGTTTCTGATTAACGCCGCCATGGAGAAAATCTCCATTGGTACTGCTGCTCTGATCGTTGTGCTCGGCATGGCTGTCGTCTTTTTTGGCCTCATTCTTCTGATGTGCGTCACAAAGATTGCCGGTGCCATCATCAGCCGCAAAAAGGCCGCAGAGCCTGCTGCTGCGCCCACTGCTACACCTGTTGCACCCGCCGCGAAGAACGCGCCTGCACCCGGCTCCGCCGGTAAGATCGCGCTGCACGACGTCCCCGACAAGACAGCTGCCATGCTCATGGCGATTGTCGCAGACAAGACTGGAAAGCCCCTCAACCAGCTTCGCTTCCTCTCTATCCGCGAGATCAAGGACTAATTCCTGTTTTTACATAATCAATAGCCGGAAGCGCGTGTATGCACTTCCGGCTTTCATTTTTTCTCATGCCCGGCCAAGCTGATAAAAGGCCACGGCACTGGCAGCGGCGACGTTCAGAGAATCGACGCCGTGGTGCATAGGGATGCGGACAGTATAGTCGCAGGAGGCGATCGTTGCATCTGCAAGCCCGTCCCCCTCCGTGCCCATCACAATGGCAAGCCTCTGTTCTGCCGCGAGGCGCGCGTCGTCCAGACGGACGGAATCATCCCGCAGGGCCATAGCTGCCGTGCAGAAGCCGAGTGCATGCAGAAGCGTTGGCCAGTCCTCCGGAAGATAGGCCCATGGAATCTGAAAGACCGTGCCCATACTCACGCGCACGGCACGCCGGTATAACGGGTCACTGCCCGCGTTTGTCAGCAGTACTGCATCCATGCCAAGCGCCGCCGCTGAACGGAAGATCGCGCCGAGGTTTGTGGGGTTCATCACGTTTTCCAGTACGGCCACGCGCGATGCGCCTTGCAGTAGAACTGCCGGATCGCGCGGCTTTGGTCTTCGCATCGCGCAAAGCATCCCGCGCGTGAGATGAAATCCCGTCAGCTGCGTCAGAACATCCAGTTCTGCCGCATAGACCGGTACGTCCGGGCAACGCGCAAGCAGCGCCGCGCCCTTGCCCTCAATATGCTTCTGTTCCATCAGAAACGACACCGGCTCGCAGCCTGCATCCAGCGCCCGTCCAATGACCAGCGGGCTTTCTGCTACGAACAGCGCGTTTTCCGGGGCAGCGCGGTTTACAAGCTGATTTTCCGTCAGCCGGGCATAAATATCCAATTCCGGCGCGTTAAAATCGGTGATCTGATGAATTTCCATGGCGTTTCATCCTTCTTTGTCAGAATAGCTGTATTATAGCATTGACAATCGCGGGCCGCAACTTTTATAATCGCATCGAATACAGACGAAAGCGAGGATCAGATCATGTATCAGCTTGCAATTTTTGATTTGGACGGGACACTGCTCGATACGCTGGCCGACCTGCGGCAGGGACTCAACTATGCACTCGCCACACAGGGCTTTGCGCCCCGAACGCTTCCGGAGGTGCGTGCATTCGTCGGCAATGGCATTCGGAAGCTGATCGAGCGCGCTGTCCCCGCGGGGACGGGCGAGGCACAGATCGACGCAGTCTTTGAAGCATTCCATCCCTATTACGCCGTCCATTGTGTGGATTTTACAAAGCCGTATCCCGGCATTTTGGACCTGCTGCGGAAACTTCAGGCGGACGGCGTCGTCTCTGCCGCCGTCTCCAACAAGCCGGATTATGCCGTAAAAACGCTCTCCGAGCAATATTTCCCGGGACTTCTGGCCACGAGTGCAGGCGCGAAGGACGGCGTACGCAAAAAGCCCTGCCCGGATTCCGTCTTTGCGGTTGTTCAGCAGCTGGGGGCTGAGGCGCTGCGCGCCGTCTACATCGGCGATTCTGAGGTTGATATTGAGACAGCCCGAAACGCTGGCCTGCCCTGCATCTCAGTCAGCTGGGGCTTCCGCGACCGCAATGTGCTTGTCAGTGCGGGGGCTGAAACTATCTGCGACGATATGGATGCGCTGTACCGCGCGCTGCGGGAGGGCTGAAACGCGTATGGAGCGGAGAAACAACTATGCGATTCAGGCCGAACAGGCGCGGAAGCTGTTCTGCGCACACGATCTGGATGCGGTCGCGCGAGCGCATGGACTGCGGACAGATGCGGACTTTTTATATCTGCATCTGCTCAGCGAGGATTATCGCGTCAGCCGTTCGAGCGGGCATATTGCGCGCTGGGAGGGAGAAGCGTGGCTTCCGGCGGACGGCTTTGACGAAACGCTTACGATCTTCGACCTGCTCTGCGACGCGAAGCCGGGCCGCAGAGCGGCCGGGGACTGGAAAACAACACTGGACTTTGGCGGACAGGTCCACCGGGGCCTGATGGAGCCGAACCGCGCGGATGAACTGGAACTGCTGTACGACCGGCAGCCGGAACGGCTGCGCCGCGTCTGCCTGCGCCTCGACGGTACGCCGATAGCGGGAGCAGATCTGGGCTTTTCCCTGCCGTTTTTCGAGGATCTTTGCATCGCTGTTCAATTCTGGCACGGCGACGACGAATTTGTGCCCCGCCTGCGCGTTCTGTGGGACGCGAATGCGGATCAGTATCTGCGCTATGAGACGATGTACTATGCCATCCGCCTGATCAAGAGCCGCCTGCGGGAAATGTCGTGAACGAAGTACGCACGGTTTCGGTAGAGGCGGACTCTGTCCGCCCCGAGAAAGCTGTAAATTTGTCTGCACCCATGCCGATAGCGTGAAGTTTTGGCTGTTACAGTCTATTACAATAGAATGCGCCGGTGCACCTGGATTTTCGCAAAAACGTTGCTTTCACGCAGACTCCTATGTATAATAAAGCAAACCAGAAAAGAGGTACTGTTATGCTTGATTCCTATCTTTCTGCGCTCTGCCAATATGCTGTGCGCACGGGGCTGATTCAGCCGGACGATGTGGTCTGTTGCCGCAACGCGCTGCTTGACGCGCTCGGATTGGATTCCTTTGACGAAACTGCAGCGCCCGCAGAGGTGCCGCTTGCGGACATTTTGCAGGCTCTGACGGACGATGCCGTTTTGCGCGGTGTGTGTCAGGACAATCAGGTTGCACGCGATCTGTTCGACACGAAACTCATGGGCACCCTTACGCCTCGCCCGCATGAGGTGCGCACCCGCTTCCGCACACTCTATGAAGTCTCTCCGCGCGAAGCAACTGACTGGTTCTACCGCTTCAGTCAGGATACTAACTATATCCGGCGTGACCGTATTGCGAAGGACAAGAAGTGGACGTATGATTGCGAATACGGAACGCTCGACATCACGATCAACCTGTCCAAGCCCGAAAAGGACCCGCGCGCCATCGCCGCTGCCAAAAACGCGCCGCAGTCCGGCTACCCTAAATGCGCTCTGTGCGCGGAAAACGAGGGCTATGCGGGCCGCATGAACCACCCGGCCCGGCAGAACCACCGCATCATTCCGCTGCAGCTGGATGGCGACGACTGGTATCTGCAATACTCCCCGTATGTCTATTATAACGAGCACTGCATTGTCCTGAATGCAGCGCATACGCCCATGCGCATCTCGGACGCGACGTTTCGGCGCCTGCTGGACTTCACGAAGCAGTTTCCGCACTACTTCCTCGGCTCCAACGCAGATCTGCCCATTGTCGGCGGCTCGATTCTGAGCCACGACCATTTTCAGGGCGGACATTATACCTTCGCCATGGAAAAAGCGCCGGTCGAACAGCCGGTCGCGTTTACGGGCTTTGACGATATTCGCGCCGGGATTGTGAAATGGCCCATGTCCGTGCTGCGTCTGAACGGCCCGGACTCTGCACGTCTGTGCCAGCTGGCAGACAAAATTCTGACGTCGTGGCGCGATTATACGGATGAATCCGCTATGATTCTTGCTGAAACAGACGGTGTTCCGCACAACACCGTCACGCCCATCGCCCGCCGTAGGGGAGACGATTTTGAACTTGATCTCGTCCTGCGCAATAATCTGACGACGGCGGAGCATCCGCTGGGCCTGTACCATCCGCATGAGGCGCTGCACCACATCAAAAAGGAAAACATCGGCCTGATTGAAGTCATGGGACTTGCCGTTCTGCCGTCACGGCTGGACAGAGAACTTGCGCTTTTAAAAGACGCAATCCTGCAGGACAGGGATCTGCGTGCCGATGAGACGCTGCAGAAGCATGCAGACTGGGCGGAGGAATTGAAAACCCGGTACACGTTCAAACCGGAAAACGCGGAGGAAATTCTGAAGCAGGAGGTCGGCGCGGTCTTCATGCAGGTGCTGGAGGACGCAGGCGTCTATAAGTGCACCCCGGAGGGCCGGCAGGCCTTCCTCCGGTTCGTACAGAGCGTATAAAACAGCAGAAAGCGCCCTTCTCTGATTCGGAGAGGGGCGCTTTTAGTGTATGGATGCGCTCATTTAAGCGCATCTAGAATCACCATCCATGCCTGCGTAAGCCGCTCAACACTCCATGCGGCATTGGCAGGGCTGGTAGAGGGGAGTTTGACGGCGGTCCGGCCGGTTCGCATTTGCTGGTGGCGGCAGTAAAGCTGATAAGACGCCGTGCCGTTGCAGAAGATCTGCCGGATGGGTGCGTTCTGTAAAATCGGCATGAGATCAGTCGGGACAGCCTCGCGGATGGAACTGTCGCTTGAACCCGATATTTCACAGCTGGCGATGGTGTCCCAGAGCGCAATGTGGTGCGTATGCAGCATCTGCTGCTTCTCTTCGACCGTGCGCGGGCATTCGCAGCCCAGCACGGTTGAGACGACGCGCCAGAAGCGGTTTTGCGGATGGCCGTAGAAAAACATGGCTTCGCGCGATTTGACCGAGGGGAACGAACCCAAAATCAGAATCCGGGAATCCGCGTCATAGAGCGGCGGAAACGGATGAGAAAGCCTGTCCATCACAGAGCCGCGATCAGCGCATCGACCGCCTCGGGGCGCGTCGCCCACGAGCAGACGAAGCGCGCAGCCTCGTGGTCTTCATCCACGCGTCCATTCAGCTCAAACGCGAAGCTCTGCCTCAGCCGCTCGATCTGTGCATCCTCGGGACCGGTCATAGAGCAGCCTTTTTCTTTTGCGTAGTCTTCAACCGCTTTGAAAAGGGCTGCCGAAACTTCTTCGTCGTCGATAAAATCGACCTGACTGAACCTCAGACGGTTATATCCCCATGTTTTATTTGCTCTGCGACTTAATATCGCCGCTATTCTTCCAACGACTTTCCCTTCTTTATAGGCGAGAAAAGCTTCCGCGTCGCAATATTCAAACGCCGGATTTTTCTTTTTGTTCCAATCTCCGAGGTCGTCGCTGTAAGTCGCCGGTACAAAAAGCGGATCGTCTGCATAAAGGACATTCGGAAAGTTGACAAATGTCTTTATTTCTTTTTTTGTCGTGACTTTTTTTACGGTAACCATAAGCTTTTTCTCCCCAGAAATTATTTCCGCAATAATTTTATCACACCATATTAAATTTGTCAAGTTTTCGGTAGAATTGTATGAAAATTGCGGTATTTGATTTTATTCGCCTGCAAATG
>ERZ857840.1910-NODE-1910-length-21725-cov-29.975173_pt1 | contig 21725 bp, 16 predicted proteins | sample MGYA00519760_ERZ857840 | MGnify/ENA primary metagenome ERZ857840 (study PRJEB31778, sample SAMEA3449371) | human gut metagenome | biome: human gut; feature: human-associated habitat; material: faeces | place: United Kingdom | collected 2010/2012 ... | reverse complement strand
ATGAACACTGCGTGAACGTCAATGTCGCTGGTGACATCGTTCGTCAGCGCGTCCCAGCCCATCCAGATAGAGCCGGTGGAGGACGTCAGATCACCACCACGGAAGGAAACGCCGTCATGCGCCGCCACAGTGTCAGTCTGCAAAAGCTGAGTGCCATTGTACCAACGGACGGTGTAATACCGCGTTGCCTCAGAATACTGCGCTGTCACAACGAGGTCTTCGAGGATGTAGGTAAGCTGCTGATCCCAGCCGATGAAGGTAAACACCTTATCGACAGTGGAGGGCTTGACAGGCGTGTCGATCAGACCGGCAGTGATGGGGTTTTTCGCCGCGCCGTACTTGCGGACAGTCTGCGTATTCAGGACTGTGCCGTCGTAGTTCTTGAATGTGACGGTGCAGGAGCTGACCATCTGATCGTAGGTCACGGACAGATCGAGGAACCGCGCCATGATGGTAGTCAACTCGGCCTGCGACACAACGGCGATATGCGCTGCGCCCTTGAGGACGAAATCCGTAGCGGGGTTGCCTGTCTCGTCCAGACCGGCGAGGTCTTTCAGGCGAAGCAGCACGTCGGCGTCATTCATCGACCAGTCCACGTCCGGCAGGCGGCCACGGCTGAGGCTTGCCGCAGCGCTCACAAGCGCGTAGGTGTCGATTGCTGCGGCGTCCTCGACCCAGATTGTGCGGAGGTTGGAGCCGTCCATAGCAAACGCGGTCAGGTGCGAGAGCTGCCGGGCGATCAAGCTGTTCAGCGGGCAGAGCTTGGCCGTCTCGACAGGAGCACCCAGTGCGAAGGTCACGCCGGTAATGCCGCTGCCGGTCAGCAGGAGCGTTTTCAGGGAGGTGAGGGCAGACAGGTCAAGCGCCTGCTTCAGCTCCGGCGTACCGCGCAGGTCGAGGTACTCAAGCAGCGTGTTTGCGCCGACGCTGATAGACGTCAGGTTCTTGTTCGTGTAGCCGTCTGCCTCCACGCCTGCGGTGAAGCTGCGCAGGCGGCGTGCGCCCTGAAGGTCGATGAACTGGCAGTACAGACCGGCAATGGAACTGATCTCAACCACGTTGGAAGCGAGGTAGACATAGATTTCCGTGTCGCTCAGCGCCTCCTGAACGGGGCAGATGATCTCATATGCCGTGCCTCTTTTCGCGCGCTTACGGACGCTGTAGGAGCCGTATTTGACGATGATATAACAGTCGGCATACGGGGTGATGGAGAAGTTGCCGGTCGGCGTAACGCCCGCCCACTCGTTCGGGGTGTTGCCTCGGAACTGGATTTTGTCGTTCACGGCCACAGAGCCGTAATACTTGGAGGACATATAGCCCTCTTGGTATGTCTCAAACTGGGTACGCTGGTCTGTCTTGTTGCCCTGCATCATATCAATGTACGCGGTGTTGCCGTTGTTGATATAGGGCGTGAAGTATTTGCCCCACATATCTTCGGCCACCAGCGCTTCCGGGCGCGCCGCCTGATGCGCGGCGAACTTGGCAAGGATGCGTTCAGCGCTCCATGCGCCCGCCGCCTCGCGGTCCTTGAACATGGCTTCCAGTTCTGCGCCGAGGCAGTCACGGACATTGCACCAGAGCACGGAGGACGAGGCGTTGAATACGGGCTTGGTGCCCACGCTGTCGGTGTCCTCAAGGCCGTAGCTGAAGGTCAGACCGCCTTCGTTGTCATTGCCGTCTGCGGTGTCGTTGTCGTAGTCCTTGCAGACGTTCCAGCGGTAGTCCTGCACGTCAGGATCGTACTCATAGGAGATGAAAACGTTCTTAGCGCGGTTGTCGATCATGCAGTGGCGCTCGGTGAACAGGTAGTGGTAGAGCAGGCTGTCCACAGTAAAGTAGTTGCCGACTTCAGCCTTGAACTTCGCCGCCCGGTACTCCTTCGTGTCGTTCGTGTAGGTCGTCCCGCCGTAGGTCACGGGTGCGCTGAGTGCATTGCCGGTCGGCGCGGTGGTATCGGTGGAAACCACCCACGACAGCATGGTCTGGAATGCTGCCTTCATCTCTGCGGTGGGATTCTTGGGGTAGCGGAACTCAAAGGCACCGTTGCCGTCCCACGTCTCAGCTGTGAGGTCAGCGGACTTGAACAGGCACTGGCTGGCGATGTTGTTGGAAATCTCGACGCAGCACTGAAGTGGGCGCTCGCCGGTCTGGCCGAACACTGCGAAGTTCTTCTTCGAGTTGTTCATGTCGCCGTTGCCGTACAGGATCGTAGCACCTGCGCCGACAGACCGTGCGCCGACGCTCACAGCGTTTGTGCCGGTGTTGGTGAAGAACACCGCGCAGGGGTAGCCCTTGACGGTATCGCGGACACGGGCGTCAGCACGGCGGCCTTCGGACAGGAAGGGCTGGAAGTTGTTGTAGTCGTCGGCCAGAACGGTGTTGTTCGCGTTCTCGCTGGACGCCACGTTCAGCTTGATATTGAAATACGACACGGGAATGTCGTTTTCCGTCATGGCGAACGTCTCGATGCGCTCACCTGCGCCATTCTCCCAAATGGCCTTGCTGAAATCGAGGTCGAGGTTGAGGGCAGCTTCGCCGTATGCGGCGGAGGACGTACCCTGACCCTTCATAATGACGCCGGTCGCGTGGAAATTGTAGGTGCTGCCGCCGTCCGTATAGACGAGATCGACCGTGCAGACCACTTCGTCGGACTTGCCAACGGTCATACGGTCGGCGCCGATCTTGAGAATACGCAGCGTCGGGTTTGCTGCTGCCAGCTCATTGACATTGATAGAACCGTCCGTGTTGAAGATGTGATTGCGGAGGTAACGGGCAACCATTTCTGTGGTGTTGCCGCAGTCGGCAACAAAGTTGTCGAGAATTTCGTATCGCGTGAGGCTGTGGCTGTACATCTTCAGGCGATAAATCCAGATGTCACAGTCGTCAGAGCCGATTTTCACGTTCTGCGGGTCAGACTGCATCCAGTTATCATTTGCGGTGTACGCAAATGCTCTGGACGGCACGCCTTCAAGCCAGACCACGGCCAGCTTGTTTTCGTTGCTGGCCTCGATGCTGACGTCCAGCTCGATTTTGCGGTCCTCGCAGTACGGGATTTCGACGTTGGTCAACTCGGAGCTGAAAACCGCCTGCTGCGCCTGAAGTTTCAGGCCAATGCCACCAGATACGCAGGTCAGGAACTCCGCATCATAGTCGCGGACATTGGTAGCCTTGAACACAATCTTGATTTCCTTGCCGGAGGTCGCGGCGTTGTCGCTGAACAGGCTGCGGTCAAGCTGAACGTAGGTGCCGCGCTTGACCACAAAGCCGGTGACGCCTTCCGTGTCAATCTGAAATCCACCGTTGATCCAATCAAAATTGGAGCTGAAGGTCAGCGGATGATTCGTGCCGTCGCCGTCCTTGTAGCCGAACTGCTTTGCGGTCGTCTCGCTGTTGCTGTGTCCGGTGGGGTCGAGGTCAACGGCAAGGCCGGTCGTGACAGGGTTGATGTCATAGCCGAGAGAGGTACAGGTGACGGTGATCGGCGCAACGACGCTCTCGCCGGTGCGGATGGAGAGGTTGATCGTGCCGACTGTAGTAGCACGGTACGCCCACGTCTGGATGGTGCGGTCAACAGTCAGCGTGGACAGGGTATTGTAGCCTTCCAGCAGGCGGACAGTCGCCGTGGTGCTGGTGGGGTCATACACCATGTAATTGATGCTTCTGGTGGCGAACTGCTGGATTTCGATTGCGCTCTGATACACCGCGATAACCGGCGTATTGTCGTCCGATTTCGTCCAGATACCGACATGGCGCAGGTGCGTAGTTGTGACGACTTCGCCGCCTGCTGTGACCTCAAGCCATGCCTCGACGGTGTGTGCGCCGTGCGTCAACTCAAGCGCCGTGGGGTCAATCGTCGCAGTGACGGAGCGCCCCGTAGTGGTGACTTCGCGCGTAAACGCCTCCGTGCCGTCCACGGTCATGTGGATAGTCTTCGTGCCCTCTCCGGTGGGTGTGAGGCGCATAGTAAGTACGCTGGACCCGTGGAAAGCGAGGGTGCCGAGATTCCACGCCAGATCATAGGTGGACACGGTGACGGTCCATGTGAAGGACTTGCTATTGCCGTAGGCGTCCTCAATGGTGAGCTTGATCGTGTTCGCGCTTGCGGGAGTGAGGTACTTCGTAACGTCGAAGGCGCAATCGCCCTGCGACACCGCCTGTGTAGCTACCTTCGTCCCGTTGATGCGCCACGTTGCCGAGCCGTCGCCCGTGGGCTGCTCGTCGGAAGTATCGGTGGACGTCCAGTTGAATTTGATCTCGACGGTCGCGCCGTTCATCACGGAGAACGCCCGCGAGGTCAGCTTATTGACGATACGGATTAGGGAACCGACGTCCCCGCCGCCACCTCCGCCGCCACCGGAGAACGGCCCCAGAGGGCCGACAACGACCTCGTCGTCGGCGGTCATATACAGATAGCCGTCCTCAACGTAGGCGTCGTCAACCTTGCTCTTTACGGTGGTTTTCAGGTTGTTGAAATCTTTGGCGAACTCATTGACGGATGCGACGGCTTCCGTCGCGTCCAGAAGCGCCTGCTCAGAGCGTGCGGCGGATTCCTGCGCAGAGTTCGCGGACTGTGCTGCCGCTTGTGCGTTGGCCGCTGCCTGCGCCGCCTTCGTTTTGGCCTCCTGCGCCTTAGCTTCGGCAGCTTCGGCGGCCTTCAGGGCCTCGTCGGACACACCGGTTGCGAGCTGGGCGGCGGCTTTGGCGGCCTCCGCTGCCGCAGCGGCGCGGTCTGCGTCGCCCTGCACAGCCGTCTTGAAGGTGCCGAATTTCATGTTATAGGTTTCGCCTTCGGACGAGACAAGCAGGAGATCGTCGTCCTGTGCTTCCTCAAGCGTCGCAAAATCAGCGATTCTTTTGTCAGCCATGTTCTTCCTCCTTATGGTTAAGTTCCGGTGCCGCCGCTGTCAAGCGCGTTCAGCCGGTTATAGATGTCGATCAAGGCAGTCTCAATATTGGACACCTTTGTCTGAAGCGTCGAGATTGCGGTGTCGTGCGACGCAACGGTACCCTCGGCGGTGGTCAGGCGCGTTTGCAGGTCGGTAACGGTGCCCTGCACCTCCGAAAGTGCTGTCGTATGCCTGTCTACGGTGGATTGCAGCGCGTCGATGTCTCCCTCGGCGTTTTGCACATGCTGCACAAGCTGCGAGATGTCCGACGCATGGCTGGAAATCGCTGTGTTCAGCGCGGAGATGGATTGTGTATGCCCCGAAACGGTGGTTTCCAGCGCGGAGACGCGCTGTGCAAGAGCGCCGGGAGAAGAATCCTCAATGCTCTTTATGCGCTTGGACAGGCCGTCCTCTGCGTCTTTGGCACGGGTTTCCTCGCTGCCTATACGTTCATTGAGGGCGACCTCCACGCCCTGCGCGCGCTCGATCTCAGCCGTCAGCGCGGTATCATCGACCTTGCCCGCCAGCTCCTTTGCGGCGTTCTGAATCGCACCGTTCAGTTCCTCCGTGGTCTGCTTCAGGTGCTGCACCTCAGACAGATACGGGTATTCCTCACTGAGTTCTTCACTGTTCGGGGCCTCGATGTCCGCCCGAAAATTGTGGTCAAGGGTGAGCTTGACGTTGAACATGACGCTGTGGACAAGCTCACCGATTTTTACTTGGTCGCCCAGCTCCGTAGCCGGGTCGTACAGCGATTTTGTCGCCGTAAAGGGTAAATACACCAGCCCATTAAAAGCCGCGTACAGGTCGTTGCAAATGCCCTGTGTGGCGTATGGGTTACTGTCGATGGTGAGCATCGTTCCGTTGTCGTTCCCTGCCGTGTAGCTCTCCCCGCTGTCGCTGTTGAGTGTCACGCCGGTCACAGTGATCTGCGTGCCGGTCGTGATCTCGCCGCAGACAACGGGGATGTTGATAACACCCGCCTGCAAGGAAACCTTTTTCGCCATATTGGCGTCGGTGTCCCACACAAGGTAGTAGCCCTCCGGTGTGACAATTTTGTTTCCCTTCTCGTCGGTGATGAAGTAGGACCGCTGCACGTTGTCGCTGCTGCCGGGCAGCACACCGGACGGGACAGGGAGCACGGCGTTAAAGACGGTCTGCTCCTTGTAGGCCAGACGCACCGGCTGATTGCCCGCGCCGTTGGCAAGCGTGATCTTGTTGTAGTCCTCGTCGATGACGTGGAATGTCTCGTCGGGAGCGGTCGTGAGCGGGACCAGCCGCAGAAGGTTTTCTTCCGTGATGATCCAGTTTCCGCCGTGGCAAGCCCCGATATACCCCAGCACCTGCGACATGGTTTTTCCGCTGGGGTACGGCACAACGTAATCAGCGCCGGTCTTGATCCGCGTTCGCAGATCAATTCCGACGCCGATTCGGTATGCGATCTCCTCTACGACAGATTTCATGCTTTTCGGCCAGTTGGCGGCGGTGTCGCTGCCGTCCAGATAATTCTGGTTGGTCTTGAGCATGGCGTCGTAGCAGTCGATGGTAACAAGCCCCGCAAAGCTGGTGTCGCGCTGGTCGATGTAAAATGTGCCGAACTCCTTCCACTCGGTGGCGGTTTTGTCGTTCGTCAGACGGCCCATGATGACGACGGGGCTTTTCGCGGTGATGATGTCGTCCGTGAGGATCGACAGATTCAGTGTAGCCGATATGCAGTTGCCCACGGACAGCGGGGACGGCATAAGGGAACGGTCGATGCGCGGCGCGGAAATAACGGTGTAATCCTTGTTATTGATCCGCGCCTTTGCATCAAACCGAAACCGCCCGCGCGCCGCGAGCTTCGTCCAGCGCTCAGTACAAATACGCATAGGCTCACCTCTCCGTCATATTAAAGGTACAGCCTTCGTAGTAAGTGCGGTTGTCGCCCTTGTCATAGCGCTGCGTACCGTAGGTGAGCGTGGACGTGTAATAGGTCTTTGTCATAATGCGGTTGGTTTTGGGGTCGAGGAAGGTGATGTCAGTGTATTCGCCGTCAACGTCTGCCGCGAGCGACCGCATAATCAACTCAGGCATACGGTTGAACTTGACCGTCCATTTATCCTTCTGCGCGATCCTTGCGCGGTACATCAGCCCGTCAAGGAGGTTGCGCCCGCTGCCGTCCGCGTCGATGTCATTTCTAACCGGGGCAAGGCCGTCTTCGGCCAGCCACGCGGTATAGTCGTGATTTCCGATTTTCAGGATTGGTTTTATGGTGCGCACCTCCTTATTCGAGCGGGGATTTTCCGGTTGCCCGCGTTCTGCGGTTGATCTCTCGGATCGTGCTTTCCGCGATTGCGGTCTTGTCGAAGTTGACCGTCGTACCGCTGTAGTTCTGGATGGCCGTCACAATGGCTGCGGTCGCATTGGTCACGACCTGCGTAACAACGCTTGCGAGCGCGTCATTGGACGTTTCAATGGTCGTGCCGATGTCAGCACTGCCGCCGCTTGCTGCGGCTGCTGCGGCCTTGTAGGGCACGACACCGCCAGCCACAGCGGGAACGGCGAACGTGATGTTATCCGCAATGGCCTGAAGCCGGTCAAGCAGGCTTGTGAAGCTGCCGCTGATCTTGTCCGAGAACGAGGACAGCGCACCGTCCACCTCAGACGTGGGGACGATGTTTCCGACCTTATAATCACCGGCGTTGAATTCATCCGCGATTGCGTCAGCGACGCCGGACACGGATTTCAGGATGGACGGCTGCGAAGCCTCCACACCTTCACCGACGCCGTAGCCGATATTCAGGCCGATTTCGTCACGGAACAGCCGCGACGGGGAGTGAATACCCAGCGCGGATTTTGCAGCGCTGAGAAGGCTGCTTGCGAGGCTGGAAACCTTGTTCTTCAGCCAGCTCCAACCGGAGCTGATACCGTTGGCAATACCGTTACAGATATTGCTGCCGACGCCGGACCAGCCCTGATTCTGAATCGCATTTTTGATGCCGCTCCATGTGCTGGATGCGGCAGATTTGATGCTGCTCCAAGTGCTGGACAGGGAGGATTTGATATTGCTCCATGTGGACGATGCAGTAGATTTCATACTGTTCCACGCGCTGGAAGCCGTAGTCTTCATGCTGTTCCAAGTGGAGGACGCAGTAGACTTGATATTGCTCCAAGTGCTGGACAATGTAGCTTTTACGCCGTTCCAAACGGTGGAGGTGTTCGCCTTGATGTTGTTCCAGCCGTTGCTGACAGTGGTTTTCAGGTTTGTCCAAGTGGACGATGCTGTGGTCTTGATGCTCGTCCAAGCCGAAGACAGCCCGCTCTTGATACCGTTCCACGCGCTTGTGGTGCCGGATTTGATGGCGCTCCAAGCATTCGAGATACCGGTTTTGACGGTATTGCAGGCAGACGACACACCGGATTTGATGCCGTTCCATGCACTGCTGATAACGCCCTTGATTCCGGCCCATGCCGTGGTAGCGGTGGACTTGATACTGCTCCATGCGTTACTGAAGAAGGTCTTCAGCTTTTCGATTACGCCGGAGAAGAAGTCCGTGATCTTGTGCCAAGCATTGGAAATGCCCTGCTTTAGTCCGTCGATAAGGAATGTACCGATTTCTGCGAATACAGTAGACGGAGAGTGGATGCCAAACAGGTTCTTTACCCAGTTCACAACGGGGTCTACGACGTGCGCTTTCAGCCACGAACCGGCGTCGCGCATTGCGTCTCCGATTCCACGGAAGAAACCAGCGATAGAATCGAGGCCGATTGCCTCAAACAAACTTGCAAGCAGGTCGGATATTCCGCCAATGGCACCCACAATAATGCTGGGGATCTGAACGATAATACTGACAAGAGCGGTTGCAAGGGATTCCAGCAAGCCAAGCCAGTCAATGTTTTCGATTACCGCGCCCAGCGCCTCACCCAGACTGCCGATCAGGTTTTGCACCATTTCGCCCCAGTCATGATCTGAGAACAGAGACGTAATGAGATCGAGAACGCCGGTTATCGCTCCGCTGATAAACTTGCCAAGCAGTTCACCGAAACCGTCCCAGTCAATATCGGTGGTAAGGCTTTCAAGACAGGCCCAGATTTCGTCTGCGAGGCCGGTCCAATCGACCTGATCCACAAAGCCGACAAGCAGATTGAGCGCTCCGATAAGCAGGCCGCCAAGCAATTTTGTCAGATCAGAGAAAATTCCGCTCCAATCAATTCCGTTGAGAAAATCAGCGATTTTTCTTCCGAGCATTGCCCAGTCGAAGTTCTCGACAGCAGCCACCATACTTTGGAGCGCCGTTCTGATTTGCGTACTGAGCGCTTCGGCAAGTGCCGAAAAATCAATGTCCGAAATGAAATTGCTGATGTTTTTTGCGAGACTTCCCGCAATACCGATCCAGTCGGCGGCGTTCACGGTCCCGTACATGAAATCAGTGATGGCCTTGCTCACTGCTGCGCCGTCAAGCGTACCGAAAAAGCCATCAAGCGATTTCAGGATGATTGCCCATTTCCCGGTCAGGATCACACCGAGATTTCCCCAGTCCACACCAGTAATAATGTGGTTTAGGAGTTCTGCAAAGCGCGACGCAAGGTTTTTCCAGTCGAAGTTCTGGATGAACGTCGCAAGGAAAGTCAACGCGCCGTTCAAATAGTACCCGATCTTATCGCCGATGCCCACCCAGTCTACGGTATCGACCATTTCATTGAGCTTTGCCGCCAGAGTGTTTGCAGCTGCGGCCCAATCACCGGCCTTGATCTGCTCGACCATAAGTTTTGCCCAGTCGGGCAGCGTTACGTCGGGCAGACTTCCGAGATCACCGGCACCGCCTCCACCCCCGCCGCCGTCAGAGCTGTTGTCGCTGAGAATGTTCAGTTCATCGAACGCGGCCAGCTGCCGTTTGAGCTTATCGGTAGCTTTGGATGCCGCCCCGCCTGCGCTGCTGATTTCTTTGGATGCAGTTTTTCCATAGATGCCAAAGAGTTTGAGAAATGCGGTCACATAGGCGACAGCTTGTGCGACAAGGTTGATAATGCGTGTAATGATCGGCCCCAGCAAGTTTCCGATGCCCGACCAACAGGCGGACAGCGTATTGGAAAGCTGCTGATTTTCGGCCATATAGGCGCTGACCGCTTTCCGCAGCAGCGCCCAGACGCCGCGCGCGCCAAGCAAGCTGAGTGCAAATTTCTTCGCGCCGGAAATCAGCCCGCCAAACTGGCTGTTCATCTTCTTGCTGTGGAACAGCATTTTTGCCATACCGGACGCTGCGGCCCTTATTCCGGAAACAAGAGAGCCAGCAATGGTTTTTGCTGCACTTTTTGCTGCGCTTGCGAAACGACGCATAAGGCTTTCGGACTTTTGCGTTTTGGATTGCATTTCGGACAGACTTTCGGACGCACTGGCAAGGACCGCCTGCATCTGGTCATACTGCGCCGTATCCGCTCCCATCCGGAATGCCGAACCGTCAGCCTCCATCCTCCGGACGGCCTCTGCGTATGTATCACATTTTTGAGCAGCGCGGTCAATGTCAATTTGAAGGTTTTTCCACTGCTGCGAATTGTGAGAAACGCCGCGTGCGTCAAGCGTTTTCATTCTTTCACGCAGCGCATCTGCCTTGTAGCTCGCTTTTTCCAGCGCATCAACAAGAGACTGATACTCCTGCGTCGGGAATTGCGTCTGACCGACTGCATCCAGCCGTTCCTGAAGCTCCGCGATCTTGCTTTCCAGCGTGCTTGCCTTGCCCTCAAAGGAGGTCATAGCGCTCTCGCTGCCGGACATAGCTTTCTGGAAGGTCGGTTCCAGCTTCTGCACGCTGCTGTTCACGGCGTCGATCTCACGCTGCAAACCAGATGCCTTTTCCGTCACACCACCGATGTTCACCTGCGGTGTAGTTGTTTCCGGCGCAGGCGTGCCGCTGCCGTTGGTATTCTGTAATTCTTCGAGGGAGGTTTGCAGTTCCTGTACTTTTGCCTCAAGCGCTGCAACCTTATCCTCTGCGCCACCTGTATTGATTTCAGGTGTCAGCGGCTTGCTGAAAAGTTCTTTCAGCGTTTGTCCCAGATTCTTGACCTCTGTGGACAGTGCCTTGATAGCCGCAAGCAATTCAGCGCTTCCGGCCTTAAATCCGTCCGAATTTATCTCGGTATCAATGATGATAGAGCCGTCAGCCTGATCTGCCATTTAACCACCTTCTTTCTTAGCCGAGTAGCGCGTCGATCCTATCCTTTTCTGCCTGTTCTTCTTCAGACAGCTTCGTGCGTAGGGCGCAAATAGCGCGGTTGGAAATCCAGTATTCGCGCTCCCACTTTTCCAGCTTTTTGCCCTTTGCGCGCTTCAGACGCAGGTTGAGCACCTGCGCGAAAACGCCGTCCGAAATCTCCATGTAGTAGCCCATAAAGGTCCACCAGTGGACGTACCGGGCGGAACGGACCTCAAAACCGGCAACCTTATTGACCGCTGGAAACATGATGCTCTCGTCCTGTTCCCAGTCCATGACGCGCGGAGGCGGCTTTCCGCCCGTGTCCTCCGGCTTGTCATTGTGGTCAATAAAAGCGAGAGCGGCCTTGAAGGCCGCCTCGTAGTCGTCTTTTGGAATTGCGTCGAAGTCCTTGAACAAAATGAACAGGCAGATATAAGCCTTTTCTTTGTCTTCGAGGTCTGGATCACCGAACGCGATCACGATTTTCAGAACATCCCGAAAATCGCTGCGAATGCGGTAGAACTTACCGTTTACCTCAAGACTTCGCGGCAGTGTTCCGATCATTTTTTACCGCCCTTGTGCTTGCCAGTACGGTAGCCGTGGGTGTACCGCTCAACACGGGAGTTGACTTTCTTCACCTCGCGGTCGAACTGGCGGGAGATATAAGCACCGACCGCAGACAGCGCGTTTTCGCAGTAGAAATGACCGTTGATGGGGGAAAACGGGTGCATCTTGCCGAAGAACGCCTCCGACATATTGCCGCCAAAGAGCCTGTCACAGGCGGCGTACAGGCGCTTTTCGGCCTCACGCAGTGCTGCGAACTCGGCTTCGTTCTGTTCGTCCACAGTGCCGTCCGGCTTGATGTTGACGCTTTCCAGCGGCTCGACGATCTTGTCGAACTCTGCGGCAACACTGTTGAAGCGATCCACAATGCCGATGTCGGTCGGTCGGAAGGAGAATTCCCCGATCTGTTCCCCGTGCTTATTTCGGATAGGCACCTTTACGCTGCCATCGTCGATGATGATTTCATTGAAATTCTGCTGTACCAGTTTGTCAGCCATTTTAATTGCCTCCTGAATTCAAAATGTTGCCGCCCTGCGCTCAGTACGCAGGGCGGCGGGGTGGATGATTAGCCCGCAGCGCTGGCGTCTGCGGTGAAGGTCTTCGTGGTGAGGTCGAAGGTGCCCTTGACGCGGTTGCCCGCGTTGTACACGGTAAAGGGAATCTGCACGCCGGAGGTGTCACCGCCGACAGATTCGGGAACGACCCACACGTCTTCACGGTAGGCCCATGCCACGGTGCCGTCACTGTTAAGCAGCACGTCAACCTTCGTGGTCATGCAGTCGTCGCCGGTCAGGCGCTCATTGGCGATCTTTGCGAGACGTTCAAACAGCGGGTCGCCGCTGTAGGCATAGAAGGGGTCAACCTCAGACTGCACCTCGTAGCCATTGTGGACGACATTCTGTTCGCCCAGAATGTTTTTGTTGACCTCAACGTCGGGGTTCAGCTCCTCGTTATACTCCTCAAGGTCCTTGCCGAGACGGGTATAATTCGGGGTGTAGGTTTCCTCGCCCTGCGTCTTGACGCCGAACTTGGCGTCAAGGAAATGGGCAAGATACTTGCGTTCGATTTTCGGCATAATTTCAGCTCCTCAGATATCAAATTCGTTGTTGTAGTCCAGCCGCAGGGCAATGAGCCAATCTTCAACGCCGTCCTGATAGGCGGAGTTGAGGTAGGCAGGGCTTGTGCGGCTGATTTTCTTGATGACGCGGTTGCCAGCCAGCAGCGCGGGGTATGCGCTGAGCTGGTGGCTCTTGCCGTTCAGCGTGACCGGCTGCCGCTCAAGCCACTTGCCCAGCGCATCAAGGAATTCTTTGATGCGGATGCGCTGAGTTTCGGATTTCGGAGCGGCGCGGTAGACCACATTGAACGGGTATTGGCAGACCTGCGTGACGTGACCGGTGACGTCCTCTGTGCTGTTCTGCAAAGCCGCACCGGAAATCGGAAAGAATCCGATCCCCGAAGCGTCCGAGAGCGTGGAGAACAGGATGGATTTTTTGCCGGTGGCCAGACCGGGGAACTTGTTCAGCAGGTCAAGAAGAATTTTGCTGACGGCCTCAGAGCCGTCAATGTCGATGACCGTTTTCGACGGCATGATTATTTACCTCCGATTTTCTCCTTCACGCCGTCGATCCAGAATTGCTTGTTCTGCCGTTTGGCGTGTTCAAACCATTGCGGAACGGCCTGCGGGTTGGAGTATTTCAGCGACCTGCCGGTGGCAACGAGCTTTGCGCCCTTGCGGAAACGCAGGATGTATTCACCGGGGCCTGTAGGGATTTTGCGGGGGCCTTTGCCGGTTACGGAATCCACCATGACCTTACCGCCGTACTGGTAGCGCGCATACGGGCCGGGAAAGACGACCTTTTTCCCGTCGTCCTCCGTGTGGGAGCGCTGCTGCAAGCTGCCGGTCAGCAGCGGCATACAGGCTTTGCAGTCCTCAAGCACGCGGTCGCCCAGCCATTGCTGCGCCTCGCGCATACGCTGATCCAGCGCGCGCAGGTCAACAGTGACGTGTACGCCGCCGTCAGAGTAGGAGATTTTCGGAAAATCGGACATTACCGCCCTCCAATCTCGAAGTGAGGGAGAAGGCTGTAAAAGCCCGCAGAGCTTATCAGGTAGATACCGTCGCGCTCTGCGTTCAGGGCGTGGTACAGCCCCTCGTCGTAGTCGTCGTCGGTCAGCGGCTCGGTGTCAGGCCATGCACCGGCAAAAATGAAATCGCACTCCGGGGCAAAGGTGATGTGCTGCGCTGGATTGTCGCAGCGGGCATACTCCTTCGGTCCCGTGTAGCTTTTCATCCCCGCGCCTGTGGGAACGCGCTTGTCCGCCGTGCAATGGATGATGATGTCCACGGCGTCAGCGTTGTTGCCTCCCGCAGTTGTCGCGCTGTTGGCTTTTGTGGTCAGCAGGTCAGCGCCGGAAATGACGGACGGAAACCAGCGCCCGGTTGCGGCGTGGTAATTAAAGACCGTTATTGTGTCGCGGTACACGCCCAACACCTCCCGCATACAGCAGATTGACGCCGTTTGCATCCGGGATATTTGCCAGATACTGCGCGGCAATGCTGCCGATCAAATTTGTTTGTGCCTCTGCGCTTGTCGCGGCGGCAGCATAAACGGAGCTGTTCGCGCTGCCCGCCGAATAGGAAATGGATTCCCGTCCGGACGAGATAGACGCGACAGCCCCGTGATAGCTTCCGTCCTCCGCTTTCTGCGCGGAAGATGCCCTCCGCTGGACGTCGATCCAGTAGAGGGCTTCGGCAATGGCACAAACAGCCTTCTTGACCTTGGCGGCGTGGGCTTCCACGGTCGGGAACGCGAACGTGAGCCGTCCGAAGGTGATCGCGTCCAACTCGTCGCTGGCGCGTTCAAGCCACTTCGGGGCGGTTTCCTCGGTCAGCGTGTCACCGAAGTAGCCGGAGCCGTAAAACGTAAAGTCTGCGTATGCCATATCAACGCCTCCTTAGTCTTCCTGCACCTCGGTGGGGGCGTCCGTTTCGGCCTCGGCAGGCTTCTTCCGGCGCTTGCCCTCCGCCTTTGCGGGCGCGGGTGCGACAGCAGGGGCGATTTCTACGGCTTCGTAGATGGTCGACCTCTGCATCAGCTCAATGCTGGTTTCGTCGGTGGCGGCTACGACGTTGCCCGATTTCAGGTTGCGAAACAGCATAGCGTCCTCCTTACATCAGGCCATGGTGTAGTAGGTGGTGCCGGACGCGAACTCCGTGATGGAGACGGCAGTGTACACGCCGTTGGCCTCGGTGTAATACTGAGTACCGGCAGCGTAAGCGGTCGCCTTGGTGAACACGCCGGGCTTGAAGATCAGGTCAGGCATGACAACGGTGGTGCCGTAGTGGTAGAACAGCTCGACGCCGTAGGCATTGGAGAGAGGAATCTTCTCAGCGGTGTACTGATCGGCCATGATGGGCTGAGCGACAGCGCCCTCGACCATGAGCAGGTAGTTGCAGCCAGCGGGAAGGTGGACGCAGCTGTACGCGCGGACGCCGTGCCACACAAGGAACTCCTCGGCGGCAGTGTTCACATTCGCGTTGTTGGTCTGCTTGTCGAGGTCGTTACGGATCATGCCGTAATACTTCGGGGACAGAACGAGGTGCATCATAGAGCGAGGCACGCCGTCCACGAAGTCATTCTGGGTGGTTTCGCACTCCTGAATGATGGCTTCCAGCTCGTCAGAGATGGTCTTGTAGGCGGACAGGTTCAGCACAGTGGCCTTACCGGCAGCAGCGGCGAAGAACGCATTGTCCAGTTCGGCAGCCATGCGCAGGATGTGGTTTGCGGAACGACGGTCCAGAACGCCGTCAACGCCGTACAGGCGGACGTCCTTCTGTTCCAGTTCCTCGACGATCTCGCGGTCGGTGTCGATGGCAACGGTGACGGGCTTTGCCTTCACGGCGTCGCCCTTGCCTGCGGTACGCGCGGTGCCATAGTTCTTGGGGGTGGCGTTGACGAAGCGCTTGGCTTCGACGGTGCCAGAAACAGGATCGCCGGACAGGTCCATGTTCTTCATGGAGCCGGAGATCAGCGCCTTCTGGACGCCCTCAATGGTTTTGCCGTACAGCTCGGCAAGATATTCCTTGCCGTCGCTTTCCAGCAGGATGTTCAGTGCGTTAATACGAGGCATAATTCATACTCCTTTGTTTATCAGAAAATTTTGGGCGGGGTGTACTTCTCAGAGCCGGTGCCGGGGTCGCCCGTGGGTCCCGTAAAAGCAGGCGCTTTTTCCTTCTGCTTTGCCGCCTTTTCTGCGGCTTCCTTTTCCTCGGCAGTCTGATACAGACCGGCGTCCTTCTGCTTGGCGGCTTTCATAAAGTCGTCAAAGCCGAAAAATGCGCCGTCCTTCCACGTCAGACCGGCGTCCGGAGACATACACTCGGACACAAGGGCCGTGCGGGCAAAGGGAGAAGTGACGCCGTACTCGTCCAGCTTCTTGGTGATCCAGTCCTTCTGATCGCGCTGCGTGATCTCGCGGGTGAATTTCTTCTCCGCGTCCTCCGCCTGCGTCTTGTAGGTCTGGATTTCCTGCTGAATCTGCTGCGGGTCGATACCCTCAAACTTCTTCAGCGTGGTTTCGGCAGTATCGAGACGGGTTTTCAGGCCGTCGCGCTCTGCCGTGAGGTCTGCAATGGTCTTGTCCTTGGCAGCCTTCGCGGCCTCAACGTCTTTTCCGTTGAGCGCGAACACCTGCTTGACCTGATCTTCATTCAGCCCCAGTGCGGTCAGTTCTTCGGTTTTCATAGATAACCTCCTGTATAACGGCAATAGCAGATATTTAAGACGTTGCAGCGTCTGGCCGTTTTCGGCATTGTTAGGACCGCCGATAGTCCGATTTTGTACCCCTGCCGGAGTTGCACCGGCGATACTGGAAGGGGCATAGAAAAGCAGAGCCTCACAGCGCCGGAATGGTGCTGTAAAGCTCTGCTTTGCGATTATTCACTTGCTACGGGCAGCGGCAATGGATTTCCGTGCGTCCTCCCGCGTCCATTTTGCGATCTGGATGCGGTCAGAGAGCCGCTTCAAACCGTTGTCCTCGCAGAACTGGTTGTAGTCCAAATTCTGCTTTTCCAGCAGCTTAGCCGTCCGTGTGTACTGCGCTTCGAGTGTAGCTTTCACTCCCGCGTCCTCCGCTGCCTCAATGGCCGTGCGAAGGCCGACCAGCTTTGTTTTCGTGCGCCGGATGCGTGATTCCTTCCCGCGCTGCTTCTGGCTGAGGTCAAAGGCTTTCTTGTTTTCCTCCGCGTCGAACTGCGCGTATGGATTGTGCCGCAGGTCGCCGGGGCCGAAGCTGTGGCGGCAGTTCCAGCCGCACAAGCCCTCGCCGGTGCCGTACCCTGTGGATTCCACGAAAAGCGGCAGGTCAGGCGTTCGACCCGTCCGGCTATAGAATTTGCCCTGCCACCAGAAGTGGTTTCCGGGGTTTTGGCCGCCGTCGCCGTAGCGTGCGCCGAGATGCGCCGACACAAGCACAATGTCCCAGTCGCGTTCCTCCATACCCTGAACGGCCATGTTGCCGGACGCCTGCGCGACGCCGGTACGAACGGCCCGCAGGACAGCGGTTTCGATGGTGTCAACGTGCCCGGTGGGATAGATGACCTGCGTTTGCGTGTCAACAATGCTGCTGACGGCCTCCTGTACGGCCTGCGTGTACGATGTCGCGCCGGATGCTACCTTGAAGTGCGCGGTGTCCAGAGCTTTCAGCAGCTGCTGTTGGCTCGCGTGCGCGGTCGTGCGGGTAAAGTTGTGGACGGTGCCCGCCGTGCGCTGGTAGGTGTCCTCAAGCAGCCGGATCATGCTCTCAGACTGTGCAAGCTCAATGCCCGCAAGCCCGTGTTCAACATAGAAATTGCTGTCGTAGGCAAGGGCTTTGATACCGGCGTCCTCGAAGATGCGCTTGATCTCTGCGTCCGTCGCCTTCGTCCAGCGCTTGATTTCCCGCTGTACGGCGTCCAGATGGCTGCCTGCGGCTTGATAAACCTCAAGCTGCCATTCATCCGAGGCGGTGAGAAAAACGCCCTCGCCGCGCCCTAACCGCGCCATAACACGCCGGATAAGGTCGCTGGTGATCCACACGTTCAACTCGTCGATTTGCGGGTACAAGGTTTCGATGATGTCCAGAATCTGCTGAGGGGTCAGCATTTATGCCGCCTCCTATTCTGCGCCGAAAAGCTGGGCTTTCTCAATCTGCGCCGCGTCAGCCTCTGCGGTCATAGCCTTTGCTTCTTCCTCGCTCATGCCCTCGAACTTTACGAAGTACATCCACTTCGGGACCCAGCCCTGCATGACGTAGGCGCGCCACGAGGCTTTGTCCTCCTCATAGTTGTAGGTCACGTCGCCGAAATTGAAATTGACCTCATATTCGCCCAGCGGCGCGAGGTTGTAGAGCGTGACCAGCGCGTCAGCACCTGCCAGCGCCTGCGTGATGGCGTCCTTGAGCGCGTCGCGGTCGGTCTTGATCGTCTGGATGGTATCGCGGTCGTCAGCCTCGACCTGCGTTGCGGTAATCATACCGGTCTGGCCGTCAAGCACAAATACACCTTCAGAAAAGCCGCATTTGACACCGGCCATAGACAGGTCGAAGTTGATGTCCTTGATTCGCGCGTCGGTCAACAGCGTCGGCGCGTGCTCATGGATCGCATTGGTTTCCGTGTCGTTGAGGCCCATGCCAAGGCCTTTCACGAAACGTGGCAGCTCGACGTTGCGGTTCTGCGCGTTCTGAATGAGCTGCTGCCCGACGAAGGTAATGTGCTTGCTGTCCTCGATCTCCGTATTCTTGCGGCTGACGGCAATGTCGATGGCCTTCAGCTCCGCAATGGCGTTGGCGAACACGGAAAGCCCCAGCGGGGACGACGGGTCAACGGTGTTCGCGCCGGGAACGCGATAGTAGCCGAACAGCGGCGTTTCAAGGTTGGTAATGGTAACTTCGGGGGCCAGATGCGCCCATGCGTCAACCTTGTCAAGCGCCACCTCCTCACCAAGGGTGACTTCGCCCTTCGTGCTGAGCCGGTTTTCAAACGCCTTGTTCGTGATCTTGTAGAGCTTGCCGCCCTCTGCGGTGCTGCCCTCGAAGCGGTGGTATTCGAGCCGTGTGAAATGGCGGCTGCCTTGCGCGGTATGCGCCGCGAAGATCGCACCGACGATTTCGCCGTTGTCGTCCTTTGCCGTAATGCCGAAGTTGCCCGGCAGAATGAAGTCCCATGTTTCGCCGTTCCACTTGAGCATGATGCCGCCCAGCCGCTCAGCTTCCGACACACGGTCGGGCAAGCGCTTGAGCAGGTCGTCGGCCAGTCCCTGCAAATAGTCGGCACGGGGCGAGCCGGAAATAGCAATACCAATGTCCAGCGTCACCAGCTTTGCGCGCGTGTCGCTGATGTGTTTTGCCATGTTGATAGTCCCGATTTCATCCTCGGCGTTCAGCCAAGGCGGCTTGCCGGTAGAAATGCGGTCCCAGTTTGTAAGGGCGCTGGACATTTCCGGCGAGGAAATGAGTTCAACGCCAAATGCTTTCGCAATATCGGTCCCGCTATGAATAAAAAGCATTTTGATCCTCCTTAGCAGGCGCGTAAAAAAATTCATTTCGTCACCGCCTTAAACTATCCATTTCAGTTCATTCCGCAGGGCAGTCCGGCAGAAATATCTGAGCTGGTCCATGCTATGGTCGTTTTCCTTGATAACCGCGTCTTCGGCCTTTTCCTCGTCCCATGAATACGTCTCGAACTCCTCGAAGGTGCTCTTGCAGCTCTTATGGAAGTACAGGCACCCGGCATTTAAGAACTTCGTCACGTCCTGAATGCCGTTCAAAACATCGTTGTCGGCCTTTACAACCATGTATTTACCGTATTTTTGTATCGTCTCGATCATGGACGACGCGGACGGGTCAATGATGATGTACTGGATCGGATAGTCCCCGATCAGGTCGCACAGCATCTTGTAATACGCCTCGTTGTCCACACGGTTGTTGCTGCCACCCTTGTAATACAGCTCCTTGACCATAATGGCTTTTTGCTCCGAGGGGCTGTAATCGTACAGGCCAGCGGCAAACGGGTTGACGGTGCCGTAGTCCACGGACACATAGTAGCGGTGCCGTGGATTGAGCGCCGGGACCTTTGGAACGATATGCGCCGAGCGGTCGAACATGGGGTAGACAAGGCCCTCGGCCTTTACCCACAAACCAAGGATATAACGCCGGTAGAAAACGCCGGTGTACATTCCCTCATATCTGGCCTTGATTTCAGGCGCAAGACTCAGGTTGTCGTCCATCGTGAAATGAAGATACAGGATGTTCCGCTCTCGCGCTTTCTTGATCCATTCCACATAGAACCAGTGACCGGGGTTTTCGGGGTTGCAGTTGAACCAGAACTTAGAACCGGCCACGCTGCAACGAGCCATAGCCTGCTCCACGAAAGAGCGAGGCATGAGGGCCACTTCGTCGAACAGCACGCCCGCAAGCGTGATGCCCTGCACCAGTGTGTAGCTTGATTCGTCCTTGCCGCCGAACATATAGTAGCTGTTGGTCACGCCGCCAGACGTGATAATCAGCTTGTTTTCACTGCGGCGTTCAGTGATTGAGAAAATGCCTTCAAGCCACTGCGGCATGAGGGTTATAACGTTGCGGCGCAAGCTCTCGATGGTCTTGCCGCATATGGCGAAGTTTTGATTGTTAAAGCGGCTCATGCTCCACAGGATAAAGCCGTCTGTCATGGAAACGGTCTTGCCGGAACGGATAGAGCCGTCACAGATGATGCCGTCACAATCCATGAACTGCGGCTTATTCCACCACGTCAGCGTCAGAAGCTGCCGCTTGCTGAAGTTCTGGTAAATCATCCGTGTTCACGTCCTCCTTTGTGGCATTCTGGATAGCTTCAAGCAGATTGTTGTCCTTTGCGCTGCCGCCCAAGCCGGTTTCACCGGTGATGTCCATATAGAGCTGGATCGCATAGGTGTTGCCCGCCTGCGCCGACCGCATAAGAGCGTCGGCCACAAGCATTTTTTGGGTCAGCACCTCAGACGGGATGCCCAGCTTTTTCAGGCGGTTCTGCTTGCGCTTATCGGTAATCGGGAGGCCGGAATACAGCTCAAGAAGGTCAGCCATCATTTGCCGTTCACGGCGTTTCTCCTGACTGGCTTTACCACCAGCAGAGCGGATAGCGTGAGCCTCTTCTTCGCTGCGTTCGGTCAGAGGAATGAGGTTCTTGTCTTGTGGTCTGCTCACGCTTCGCACCTCCTATCAGTGGTTTTTCCTCCTTCGTCACTTCGCTTTCTGATAGCCGTACTTGTAACCGAATTTTTGCTGATTGGCTTTCAGCCACTTAGAAACGGCGTCGTTGTAGTCCTTGCCACTGAGCTGAGCGCTGTTGACCGCCTTTACAAAGCCAGAAGCGTTGAAATGCGTGCCCTTCGTGAAGGTGTACACGCCCGCATATCGCGCAGTATCGTCGCCGCGTCCGGTTTTGGTGCTGACGGCCACAATGCCGCGCCGGGTGCCGAGGGCGGTGTTGATAACATCCTCCTTGCTGAAGGTCGGCCAGCCGTCGCGCGGGTGGTTATGAATGGCAATCTCTTTGCCGTTGCCGGTCAGCCCGGAAATGCTGCCCGCGTTGCCGTGGCGGTATTTCGTCGCAAAGCCCTGTTCGTCCACGACCACGCCGTGTTCTTCCAGCGCGTCGCCGTGCGCGGCCACAAAGGCGCGTACCATGTCCTCATAGACACGGTTGGAGCCGATTTTGACGTTCATACGCGCGGGCAGGTCTGCGGTGGTTTCGTCCTTGCCGCTGCCGCCACCAGAGGACGGCCAGCCGCCGCTAAAACCGATACCGGAACCGCCGCCGCGCCCGCCGTGCTCTACGGGGAAGGTGATCTCCGTCCATGCGCTGATCCGCTGCTCAAGGGTTTTGCCGTCAATCTCAAAATGCAAAGCTTCGTCAAGGCTGTTGAAGGATGCAATGATCTTGCCGGTTGTCAGGCTGTACAGCTCAAGCGGATTGCGGAAAAGCACCACCTTGTCGGTCGCATAAACGCCGTTCAGACGCTTGAATTCATGCTTGAATCTGTCAAGCTGCATATTGTCTCACCTCTTTTTGGGTATAAAAATACCG
>ERZ857840.1909-NODE-1909-length-21727-cov-28.402501_pt1 | contig 21727 bp, 14 predicted proteins | sample MGYA00519760_ERZ857840 | MGnify/ENA primary metagenome ERZ857840 (study PRJEB31778, sample SAMEA3449371) | human gut metagenome | biome: human gut; feature: human-associated habitat; material: faeces | place: United Kingdom | collected 2010/2012 ... | reverse complement strand
CTTTACAGACGATGTGGAGCATACGATGATCGGCTCAGCAATTCATTTCAATCTGCGGGAGAGCCGCGCAAAGACGTTGGAAGATACCGCGATGGACAACCTCTGGCTGGAGCTACCGTGGTGGTTTTAGTGTGTCGCTGCGGCGGGACGAGAGCTTATATATACCTCTGCTTCCTTCTCCGGCCAGTCGGATTTTGCTTTTCAAAAATCCTGCATTTGTGTCACCTTGGTGTCACAAAATCCGCCTGTCCTACTGTCGCAGAAAAGCATTTGCCGCCACACTCTGCCCTGTTGCAGAGCACGCCGTCAACCCCTTTCCCGCGTCAGCCGGAAGCAAAGGTATAACACACTAGACTTTCCTGCGGAAAATCGTGTGCCAACAGGGATGCTCGCACCCCTATTGGAAACCCAGCGTCAAAGGAGATTGCTCCCCTCTGCACTCCCCTTGTTTTAGTCGCCTATGAAGATGCAACTATATCACAGCTTGCACATTCATAGCCTCCTAAAACATAACCTTCCACAGATTTCATCCAGTGGGGAGATGAATTCTGTGGAAGGTTTTGTTTGTTATTATCCAACTTTGCTTCAAAAGTATCGAAGTTCCAGATGTTGTGAAAATACCTAGATATTATGATTCTTACTCGATGACACCATCTGTATCGAAGATATGATCTAGCTCATCTGTGTTTATCGCACAAGAAACCTTTTCACGGATTGCTGTTTTATACATATCTAGTCGTCTGAACTGATTTCTTCCCGCTGCATCCTTACCCATACGGATAAGCTGGATTCTACCGACACCCGGATTCTGTCTTGCGTATTCTGCAAAACCTTTAGCCTTTCCAAGATTGTCCTTAAAGTCTGCACTGTGTGGCTCAAGGATATCGATCACATAGCCAAGGCGCTCATCTTCACGCACTATGATAAAATCGGGATAAGTTGGTTTAATCTCTCCGTTGATTTCATAGGGAATGCACAGTGCCCATGACGCTCTGGAAGGATTGCGAATCCAGCAGACAAAATCCTGCCGCTTTTCTTCCTCTGCAATCAGATCAGCCTCCCAGCCGTTTAGCTTCAGTTTCGCTGTTCCCGTGGTATCACCAACGAACAAGTGATCACGGTATTCTTTGCCACCAGCCTCATGTGGAACCTGTATTGTCTCTGGAAGGCGGAAGTTATGCTTGCTGACCACATCACCATCAGAGACGATGCTGTCGTAATCTCTGCGGATTTTCTCTGAGTTGATAGTGGCAATATATCTGCGATAATCATCATTCAGTCCGTGGAACCGGTTTTCCGCATAGGTATGAAGTCTGTTCATGCAGTTCTCGTCAGCAACAAAAAGAATGACGTCTATCTTAAAAGCCGTGAGGTCACTGAGGTCGCCATACTTATTGCCATATGCCATACCAATGCCTTCACGTCCCAACTTCACATCGGCAATCTGGAACTGACGTTCAATATCTGTATCGGTCGTCGTAAACATATCATGAACAGAATAGTTGTCCACAGTCTCGCCGAACGCATCAAAAATCTGCGTGGCCAGCTTGAACTGTTTTACCTGCTGCACAAGATCATCGTACTTGCCCGCAGCTTTCAGATCTTCCACATAATCACGAATTATCTGGACAATCTCATTCTGCACCTCTCTGATTGCCTCACGGTGCAGCTTGGACATACTAAGCAGGTGTGCCATCCGATATAGCGATTTGAGGTAATCGTTAATCCGGAGCGCTCTGACATTATAAGAAAGCAGACCGGCATCATTGATAAATTTCATAACCGCTTCACGGTCAAATAAATCCTCTACTTCTTCCTGCTGGCTATCTGGAGCCATAGTTTCGGGTGCAGTAACTGCGCTCGGCTGAGCATCTGCTGTCGGTTTAACATCCGTCTGAACGGTCTGTGTGCTATCGGCGCTCATTTGCTGGAAGGCATTTGTAGGCTGTGCGGGTGTCACTTCTGCTACATCCGGGATCTGTGTCTGCTGCTGTACCGGAGTAGGTGCACCCTGTGTATCCGTTATGGATACCAAAGCTGGCGCCTCGGTACCTTGATTTGCAAACACCTCCAAAGTCATCTGTCCCGGAATTGACATTTGCATTTTCTTCTTCGGTTTAACAGTTAGTGTCTCTAAGCGTTTTCCAGATAGTGACTCGCCATATATGTCTGTCGGAATATCTCCACCCTCAGTGCTCTGCAATGCCTCCACGACATCTTTGACCGTTTCCTCGTTAAAATACGGTAAAAACAGATGCACATCATTCAGGACATCATCGACCTGAATATGCATCTGCATCGGAGTTCTGACCATGCGTCCAAGGAGTTGGGCAATATAGGTAGCGTCATTCGCGTGTTTGAAGGACATCATGGTCTCTGCCCTTGGGCAATCCCATCCTGTAGACAGATTTTCTTTAAAGAACACAACACGGATATTTCGGTCATCTGCGATACGAGAAGGTTCCTCATAACGTACTTCAAACCCGTTTACCGTAAGGGAGGCAGTTGTTCCTCCGAAGGTGTGGACTACCTGACCGTTTTCCAGCTTGAACCCTGTCCGCTCCTCGATCTTTGCGATGCAATCATCCAGATTGGTATCGGTCAGCTTGCCCCCGGTTCCATTTAGCACCTGGATGATCAGAATTGGATTCACATAGGCGTAATGCTGCTCAAAACAATACTGCGTCCAATGTTCCCACTTTTCCTTCCAGTCGTCTGCTGCCGCCTGCAGGATAGCCATATCGTTGTTGACCGCACTGGCCTCTGGGTAAGTGATGACAATGCGGTCTTTCAAAAGTCCGGACGCTCGCACTTCATCCGCTGTGACAATGGACTTATGTATGGTTGAGGATGTGCCCTCGACCAGAGCATTGAACCGTTGAGTCGTCGCAGACATACCAATCACCACTGGCATCGGCGGAATATGATCTTCATCGCTACCCTTGATAAATTTCTGCATGATTGTCGTGGCCTTGCTGGCCTCACGTCCCTGCATGCCGCGGTGTGCTTCATCTATGATAAAGTACAGCCTGTCGCTCTTTTCCCGAACAGTATTTGCAAGCGTCTGCCAAATTGTATAAGTCCTGCCATCGCCATTTTTCGTTAGCTTGGAGGTGACCGACAGCTTCTGCGTATTCAGAAAATAAACATGACCGTCCTCAAATACCTCTTTATCAAAGGATTCCTCGGAAACTGTAACGCACTGCGACAACTTGATCTTATCAGCCTTGGAGTCGATCTTTTGCTTTGACTGCTCGTTCAGCTGAGGCGAATCCGAAAGCCAGACGATGATTGCATCCTGCTGCTCCATATACTGTTCATCACCGAAAAGAATAGCCTCAATCAGCGCGGACATAATGATGGTCTTTCCGGCTCCGGTTGGAGCAGTAAAGGAAACCACCTGCGGCGCATGTGTTCTGTGATAGCTCCCCATTGCCTCCGCAGTCTTCATACGGATATCAGCAAGCGCTCTTTTCTGAAAAGGGAATAATTCTACTCTCATGGTTACCTCCCCGTATTGATCCTGAAATTATCCAGATAGTCTCTGTAAAGTTGATAGCAGTCTTTGCCATCGTAGGTACGGATCATCGACCGGTATGCTGTCTCTGAATCCGTTACAATGAAAACTGTCTGGATTTCTGGATGCTGGCTCAACTCGGCATCGAACTCTGAATAATATATTTCATCTACCAGAACAGCCATTTTGTTTTGCGGCAAGATCAGCATGTTCGGAAGATCATCGTTTTCAAGAGCCGGACACTTGCCAACAGCTCCGCCCTTCATCCAGAGCACCGGAAGGAGCTCTCTGAACTGTCTGCCAAGAGCTACGGAAGTCTTGTCGAGGAAGCTCAATTTGAAGAAGGCTGCGTTTGCCTTAAATCCATCAGCCATTTTTATCTCACAAAGTTCTGGATACATCTGCCTTTTACCTTTACGATAAACAGTTGCCTTTGTCGGCTTCCCTGTGGTTTTCGATACAACAGCTATGGATTCATCTACTTCATAGCAGTCACTTTCAAATCCATAGTATCCCTCTAAAGGTTTTCCCTCGATATCTCGGCCTGTCATGCTGGCCACAGTACGAGGCCATGTCACATGCCGAGCAATTCCAAGGGAATCCCACTGGGGATCACCGGGCTTCAGTCCCTTCTGTGTCAGCTCTTTTGCCTCATCTACTGAGACTTCGTTGTTTGTGACTAAAATGCATCTTCTATTTCCATCATCAACCGCATTAAGCAAATTGACAGCATGAAGCGTCGTTCCAGATCCCGCAAAAAAGTCAACAACAAGAGCGTTCGGTTTATTTGCCAAGAAGAAACGAATAGTATCATGAACTGCATATATCGACTTTGGGAATGTGAATCTACTTGTTCCAAAGAACGATTTAAGAAGGTTTGTCCCGCCAGTACTTGCATCGTGTGACCCAATCCGCCACTGTGTTCCCGTAACAAGAGAGCGCACTTCGGTATCTGAAATTATAGAGCCATCTTCGCGATATCCTGTAATCTCATAAACCCCTGACGTTACTTTAGCAATTTCACCTTTTTTTAGATAATAGACCGGAATGCTGTTATCCTTCTTCTTTCCGAGCATTACAAAACCTTGCTTAATTAGCTCACGCAAATTAGTATTTGCAATCTGCCAGTTTCCTTCTTCTCCGTCTCTGCGAAGAGGCCATACTGCAAAGGTTCCTTCTGGCGCTACAACCTCCTCACGGTTCGTTCCATAATAAGGTTCTCCGACGGAATGAATCTTCTTCCCGTCATTAAAAACAAAAATGGGATAGAACTGATTTACGCTATCTTTTCGCAAATAATTTGATCCAGATCTTATCAGCATAGACCAGCGAAGGTGTGTAACCCTTGTATCGTTTTCATTGACATTTACACGCCACTCATCGCTTAGAGGCAGTCTATTAACCTTTGAACTTCCAAACTGAATAACAAAAATGTATTCATCGACACGTGCAAAGCCATTATCTCGTGCCACGCCTCTCGAATTTGTAAGAGTTGATATCATCTGAATACGTGCATCAGGGAACATTTCTTCGAGCAAGCACCCAAGATGCAAATACTCCTTCTCATCAATAGTGACGAGTAATACAGAGTCTTGTGGATTCAACAGTTTCTTTGCGAGCTTCAGACGCTTCTCCATCATGGAGAGCCATTTGCTATGGCGATAAGCGTCAGAACTATCCACATAATCGTTATTATATTTCCAGTCCTTTGCGCCGGTATTGTATGGCGGATCAATATATATGCAGTCCACCTTTTCTGCGTAGAGATACTCCAAAAGCTGTAGGGCATGGTAATTGTCTGCCTCAATCAGCGTATGCCAAAGACCGCTATCCGGAGCGTTCTCCACGGTATCCAAAGGTTTAAGTGTCGGGTAAATCGGCTCACCAAACTCAGCCACTACTACAAGATCATCCAGCTTGAAGGTCTTCTGCTCGTGTGTCTCGCGGCGGTCGCAGAGTACCTCATCACCGTCCATCTTTACGACAGTATAGATGTCGCTCACATATCCGGTCTTCAGCGCGACCTTGGAGCCGACACGAATTGGCACGTCATAAAGCGGCGTGCACTCCGGCAGATGCTCTTCAAACACAAGCCCGAACTTTTTTTGTTTCATTAGTTTATCTGTTTCCTGCAAAATCCTATCCCTGAGTGTTGGATCGTTGATCTGCCGGATCAAGTCTTGTAATAACGCCACTGTTTCCACCTCATTCTTCTGTGATCGTCTTTTCCTTTATGTGATAATCAATGCCGCGCTCTTGACAGAAAGCCGTCACCTCTGCTGCGCATTCATTGTAAAAGTGCCTTTGTCCTTCATAGGCATTTGCCGTTTTGCTGTAATTCGTTCTGCCGAAGATGATCCTGTCGGTAAATGCTACAGCTTCCAAGATTTCGCGTAAATTCTGCTCTATCATGTTCGGTGTTGGATACGGTTCTATGCTCACCCACGTCTTGCAACCAACTTCGTGAAGCGCTCTCAGCGCTGCCAGTCGGTCTGCACAGGGAACAGCTCCCGGTTCCATCTGTTCCCGGTATGCTTCATCCAGCGTTATCAACGTGATCCCATATTCATTTTCCGGAGAAAGTTCCGACAATTCTATGGGAAGCAATCCCTTCGTCAATGTAGTGCATTTGATACCGGCCTCGTTCAGTTTTCGGATAGCCGCAATGCTCATCTGGGACACCTCTGGATATCCTTCCATGAACGGATCTGTGGTAAAGCAAAGCTGCACAGACTGAATCTTATCTCTGAGCCTCGGTATCTCTTTATCCAGCAATTCAAGCGTGTTTGATACAAGCACTGGCTCAAGCCAGCTCTCGTAATCCTTAATTTGCCCGAAGCGCTTCTTCATCAGGAATGCATAACATGGATATTTGCACCCATGTGCACACCCCTGCACGTGATTCATTGTGTAGTCACCATACTCTACCCCTGTTTGATAAAGCATGGATTTTCGTTTTATCGTCTTCAAGGTGCTTTCATCCTCCGCCTACTTGTTCTTTAATATGTAGTCTGCCATCCGCAGTGCAAGTCCCTGCGCTTTCGGACTCTCACTCGCAATGGCAAAGCAGAATAGGAACATCGGCGAGTTCCTGCTGTTCCTGAAAATCCGCGCATGCTTTGACACACATGGAAAGATTGTCCCAAGTCGAGAGAGGATATACTCCTTTATGTAATCTGGATTTGCGTCCTTAACCATCCGTTCGCCATCGCTCTGTCCGGGCTCCGGGAACAAGTCAAAAAGCGTCATCTGAGGATCTTTCTTATAGAATTCCTTCCTCCATCCGGCATCTCCAAGCAATCGATCTATGCAATCCTCCCATTTATCGTACTTTCCGTTTTTCGGCAGCATACGTTCAAGTGCAGAGAACGGAAACAGGTACCATACGTCTATCGATTTCGTCTGTGCTACATTTTCAAGCGTAGCCCAATTTACCTGCGTCGCATATGGATCTAAGAACAGCAATCCTCTGTTATATCTCCAGTCTACGTTGCTAATAATCTCCGCGAGCTTATCATTCGCATCGCCGCAGTAAATTGTAACAATTCCCCTCATCTGCGGAAACTCGGAGTTTATCATATTCTGAAGTTCTCCTGCCTTCTGAGAGTCCGCTTCTATGAAATAGTAATGATCGAACTTCTTTTCAGACGCCAGTGCACGCTTAGCAGAGCCCACAAGAAACTGCCCGCCGTCACTGGTCTCGATCTCACCGGTTCCAGCAAAGGCATCTATATAAATCTTCTTAAACTTCTGATTTTGCAGTGCAATCAGGTATGCGTCCAGGTAGCTGGTGAAGATATTCAACTTCTTCTCAGTCCAATTGCCACCAAATTTCTGCGACGTTGCCATAAATTCCAATCACCTCATCTATTTGAAACTCAATCTCAAGAAGAGAAAGAGATCACCGTTTCCTTCTTTCCTATATCAGGATTCACAATCTGCTCTATCTTCGCGCCAAAGAAATCGGTCAGATCGCTCTTTACCTCATTGCGAAATCCCTCTGACGGGAAAATCGGGTGGTTATCCAGAAGTTCCCACATCTCATCCAGCGGCACCTGCTTTCGGCCTCTAAAGCTGCGCTGCAGGTATTTCGCTATATCGATAACATGCAAGCAACTTTCATCTTCCTCTTCAGCAATCTCACCGAAAAGGTTAAATGACAACTGCCTGTTCTCAACCGAGTGCTTGGTAGAGGACTGTGCGCCAAATACCTTCCAAGCACTCTTCTTGTAGAGCTTAAATCCCTCCTTGTTGCTCGTGCAATGAATCAAATTGTAGACGAGCGAGTTCTGCGTGTTATAGAACGGAAATGCCGATACGTAGTACCTGCGAGCTCCTTTCAGTGAATTTATGATTTCTTCCACTCTAGCCTCATAGGCCTTCTTGTCACTTCCGTAAGGCACCAGTTTCTCAAAGTCTTCCAGATAAGTGTTCTCGTACTTTGCCTTTGTCGTTTTCTTCTTGGCGCTTGTGATCGCCCGCACCGGATCTGAAACCATGTGATTAATCATAACTTCACCCCAGTTACGGAAAAACGGTAGAAGTGCTTCCCAGTCAATAGTCGCATCATACGGATCGTAGAGCAGGAAATAATGCAGGTGCCCAGTTCCATATAACTGTGGTCCGATAGTTCGGAGTAGCTCGTGCGCATCACCACAAGAGGTGACAACCTTAAAATTGCGCTCATCCTGTGGAAGATGCTTTTTTAGCTCATCTACGCGCGCTTTATCCTTGTCATTCAAGTAAATGTGTATATTTTTCTCCGTATAGCTTCTTGATGCTTCCCTAAGTGCCTCTGAGACGCGTACTGCTGTACCTTTCACCAATTGTCCGGCATCGTCGGTGTATACACCACTGTTGCACATACAGTCTATAAAGATCAGCCCATTGCAAGACTCAGTCAACAGCAACTTCTGTGCCCACGATTTGATGTACTCTTCTATCAGCTCAAATTTTTTTATTGTGTGAGGGCTAGCCTTGCTAATTATGTTTTTCTTTTTTGCCGCCATACCATCCACCTCTTATTCAACGATGCCTTCTTGGGAAAAAATCAGCTTTCGGATATTCCCAATATCGCAGTTCCGTGTTTTACGCACCTTCGTTAGCATTCTTATACTGACAGTTTAACTTTTAGACAGCTTGTTAGCGAAAGATCATTTGGTACCGACCGCCACCTGCAATTTCTTTCAAAAGGCATCTACAAAATCATACCAAAGTGCTTCAGTGCCTCCGTGATCGCTTCTTCCTTCTCCGGCGGGCATTGAGGCTGCTTGGCGTTTTCGGATTTCGGTTTATTGTAGTTCTCACGCTCAATGATGCCGTATTTCTGCTTCACCTGTGCGATATAGAGGTGGCTGACTTTCAGTCCGGTATGTTCCAGAACATACGCCTTGATTTCCTCGTAGGTTGCCTTACTCTCCGCCGAAGTCAAATCCAACTCGTCCATCTTCACTTCGATCTCGATATGTTCCTTGCTTTGAAGTTTGGACAATAAGCATACCGTCTCCACGTTCGCCGTGCCGGGGAACAGGTCCACGGCACAGGCGCGAACGGGGTGGTAGCCCAGGGGGGCGAAGCGGGCCACATCCCGGGCCAGGGTGGCCGGATCGCAGGAGACATAGACGATGCGCTCCGGCTCCATGGAGGCCGCCGCCTCCACCACGTCGGGGGCCAGCCCCTTCCTGGGCGGGTCCACGCAGATCACGTCGGGCCGCAGGCCCCGCTGCCGCAGCTCCGCCGCCAGCCGGGAGGCGTCGCCGCACAGGAACTCCACGTTGTCCACGCCGTTGCGGCGGGCGCTGTCCTCCGCGTCCCGGATGGCCTCCGGGACGATCTCGCCGCCGATGACGTGCCTGGCCCGGCGGGCCAGCACCTGGGTGATGGTCCCGGCACCGCAGTACAGGTCCACCGCCAGCTCCCGGCCCGTCAGCCCCGCGTATTCCAGGGCCTTTTCATACAGGCGCTGGGCCTGGTCGTGGTTCACCTGATAAAACGACGGCACCGACAGCCGCAGCTCCAGGCCGCACAGGGTGTCCGTCAGATAGTCCCGGCCCCAGAGGGTCCGGTATCGATCCCCTAAAATAGCGTTGCCCCGGCGGGTATTCTCCCCCAGCACCACGCCGCAGAGCCTGGGTGCGGCAGCCCGGAGCATGGCTACCAGCTCCTCCTCATGGGGCAGACGGGAGCCGTTGACCAGCAGGCACGCCAGGGACTCCCCGGTGCAGCTGGTGCGGACGTACAGGTGCCGCAGCAGCCCCCGGCCGGTGGCCTCGTCATAGGGCGGCACCCGGAACCGGGCGATATAGTCCCGCACTGCCTGAGCCAGAGCATCGGCCTCCGGCTTCTGGATGAGACAGTGCTCCACATGCACCACCTGGTGGCTGCGGGCCCGGTAAAAACCTACCTCCCCCGCCGGGGAAATGGGGTAAATGCTCTTGTTGCGGTAGTGCAGGGACTGTTCCGCGCCCAGAATTTCTTCCACCGTCACCTCCGCGCCGCCGATACGGGTCAGGGCGTCCTGGACCCGGGTACGCTTGGCCCACAGCTCCTCGTCATAGGACATATGCCGGAAGTCGCAGCCGCCGCAACGGCCGTAATAGGGGCAGTCCGGCTGCCGCCGGGCGGGAGACGGCTCTGCCAGGGCGGCGATCTTGCCGAAGGCGGCGTTTTTCAGCACCTTCATCACCAGAACATCGCAGATCTCACCCCGGACGGCCCCGTGGACGAACACCACCTGGCCGTCTATCCGGGCGATGCCCAGGCCCTCGCTGGAATAGCCGTCGATATGGGCGCGGTAAATGCGGTTTTTCTCCAATCCGGGCATAAGCGCCCTCCTTTCCGGTAAAGCATAGGGGCGGGGCACACGGGTCCCGCCCCTGCAAGCGATGGAATATCACATCCCGTCCGCTTAGAATTCGAACTTGTCCAGCACCTTGCGCAGGGCCTCGGCAAAGGCGGCCAGGGTCTTGTTGTCCCGGCCCTTGCTGCGGCGGATAAGGCCCACCAGGGAATCGCCCAGCTGCACCAGCTTCTGATACGCCGCGGTGACCCGGGGCGCGCCGTCGAAGGTACGGGTCTTGCGCTGGGGCAGATAGCCCGCCGCCAGCTGGGCGCAGGTCAGCAGGTCATACTCCTCGGTATACTGGGGAGCGTGGGCCGTGAAGCCCAGCTGGCTCACCGTCTGGGCAAACACCGGAGCCACCTCCCGGTCGCCGTGGACCACGAACACATGCTGGGGCTTGGGCTCCTTGAAATGGCCGATCCAGTCCAGCAGATGGTCGTGGTCGGCGTGGGAGCTGAGGCCCTGGAAATTCACCACCTTGGCCCGGACCGCCACGTCCTCGCCGAACAGCTTCACGGAGGGAGTCCCGTCCAGCAGGGTGCGGCCCAGGGTGCCCGGGGACTGGAAGCCCACGAACACCACGGCGCTGTCCGCCCGCCACAGGTTATACTTCAGGTGATGGCGGATGCGGCCCGCGTCGCACATGCCGGAGGCGGAGATGATAACCTTGGGGGTGTGGTCCTCGTTCAGGGCCTTGGACTCGTCCACGGTCTCCGTCAGATGCAGGCCCGGGAAGTTGAACATATGGGTGCCGTCCTTCACCAGCTCCAGAGCGTCCTGGTCCAGATAGCCCCGCAGATCGCCGCAGAAAATGGTGGTGGCGCTTTTGGCCAGGGGACTGTCCACATACACGGGGAAATTCGGCACGGAGGTCACCAGGCCCTGATCCTTGATCTCCCGGATGAAATACAGCAGCTCCTGGGTGCGGCCCACGGCAAAGGAGGGAATCACCACGTTGCCGCCCTTGCCCAGAGTCTCGTCGATGATCTGGGCCAGCTGGCCGGTATAGCTCCACACCTCGGTGTGGTTGCGGTCACCGTAGGTGCTCTCCATGACCACATAGTCCGCCCCGGTGAAGAACTGGGGGTCCCGGATGATGGGCTGGTCCACGTTGCCGATATCGCCGGAGAACACGATGGTTTTCGTCTGGCCTCCCTCGGTAAGGGTCAGGCGGATGGAGGCGGAGCCCAGCAGATGGCCCGCGTCGATGAACACGGCGTCCACCCCGTCGCACAGGTGGACGGGCTGGTCATATTCGCAGGTGTCAATAAACTCCGGCACCCGCTGGGCGTCGGCCACGGTATACAGGGGCTCCTCCTCCGGCCGCCCGGCCCGGCGGTTCTTGCGGTTTTTATACTCGGCGTCGCTCTCCTGGATGTGGGCGGAGTCCTGGAGCATGATGCTCATGAGCTGAGCCGTGAGCCGGGTGGTGAGAATGCGGCCCTGAAAGCCGTTTTTGATGAGCATGGGCACCCGGCCGGAGTGGTCGATGTGGGCGTGGGTGATGAGCACATAGTCGATGCTGCCCGGGGCAAAGGGCAGGGTGCGGTTGTCCACCTCGTCCCGGCCCTGCTGCAGGCCGCAGTCGATGAGGATGCGCTTGCCGCCTACCTCCAGACAATGGCAGCTGCCGGTGACGCACTGGTCAGCGCCGAAAAAACTCAGCTTCATGGCGTTCGTCCTTTCCTCTCAAAAATTGGGGTGCCTTTATTGTAACACTTTTTCTTCCCGGCGGCAACAGGAATTGCATTTTGCCGGAACATCCGTTATAATAGGTGGGAATATAACTTGTTATTCCCCTGAGGAGGAACGCAAATGTTTGAACAATCCCATATTCGCAACTTTTCCATCATCGCCCATATTGACCATGGCAAGTCCACGCTGGCGGACCGGCTGCTGGAGCTGTGCGACGCCGTGCCGGAGCGGGAGATGGAGAACCAGATTCTGGACAACATGGACCTGGAGCGGGAGCGGGGCATCACCATCAAGTCCCGGGCCGTGCACCTGTTCTACAAGGCCAAGGACGGCGAGATCTACGCCCTGAACCTCATCGACACCCCGGGCCATGTGGACTTCAACTATGAGGTGTCCCGGTCCCTGGCCGCCTGCGAGGGGGCGGTGCTGGTGGTGGACGCCACCCAGGGGGTGGAGGCCCAGACCCTGGCCAACACCTATCTTGCCATGGAGCACGACCTGGAGATTCTGCCGGTATTCAACAAGATCGACCTGCCCGCCGCCGACCCCATGAAGGCCAAGCAGGAGGTGGAGGACATCATCGGCCTGCCCGCCATGGACGCGCCGGAAATTTCCGCCAAGCTGGGCCTGAACGTGGAGTCGGTGCTGGAGGACGTGGTGCACAATGTCCCCGCCCCCACCGGCGACCCCAACGCCCCCCTGCAGGCCCTGATCTTCGACAGCCAGTATGACCCCTATGTGGGGGTGGTGGTGCTGTTCCGCATCAAGCAGGGCACCATCCGCCGGGGGCAGACGGTGCGCATGATGGCCACCGGAGGCCAGTATACCATTCTGGAGTGCGGATATCTCAAGCCCCTGGGCAACGAGCCTACGGACGCCCTCCAGGCCGGTGAGGTGGGCTATTTCACCGCCTCCATCAAAAATGTCAAGGACACCCAGGTGGGCGACACCATCACCGACGCCGAAAACCCCGCCGCCGAACCTCTGCCCGGCTATCGCCCGGCCCAGTCCATGGTCTACTGCGGCATTTACACCGAGGACGGCAGCAAGTACCCCGACCTGCGGGACGCCCTGGAAAAGCTCCAGCTCAACGACGCCTCCCTGACCTTCGAGCCGGAAAGCTCCGTGGCCCTGGGCTTCGGCTTCCGCTGCGGCTTTCTGGGGATGCTGCATATGGAGATCATCCAGGAGCGGCTGGAGCGGGAGTTCAACCTGGACCTGGTGACCACCCTGCCAAGCGTCATCTATCATGTATACAAATCCGACGGCACCATGGTGAAGGTGGACAATCCCCACAACTACCCGGACCCCACGGTCATCGAGCACGCGGAGGAGCCGTATGTAAAGGTGTCCATCATCAGCCCCAACGAGTATGTGGGCAACATCATGCCCATGTGCCAGGACCGCCGGGGCGAGTTCAAGGACATGCAGTATCTGGACACCCACCTGGTGGAGCTGCACTATCAGATGCCCCTCAACGAGATCATCTATGACTTCTTCGACACCCTGAAGGCCAACACCAAGGGCTATGCCTCCCTGGACTATGAGCTGTCCGGCTACCGGCCCAGCGAGCTGGTGAAGGTGGACCTGCTGTTAAACGGCGACGGCGTGGACGCCCTGAGCTTCATCGCCCACAGGGACAAGGCCTATCCCCGGGCCCGGCGGCTGTGCGAAAAGCTGAAGGAGAACATCCCCCGCCAGCTGTTCGAGGTGCCCATCCAGGCGGCCATCGGCGGGCGCATCATCGCCCGGGAGACGGTAAAGGCCATGCGCAAGGACGTGCTGGCCAAGTGCTACGGCGGCGACATCACCCGGAAGAAGAAGCTGCTGGAAAAGCAGAAGGAGGGCAAGAAGAAGATGCGGAATCTGGGTACGGTCCAGGTGCCCACCGAAGCCTTCATGGCTGTTCTCAAGCTGGACAGCGATTGATAACAGGAGGAACGCACATGGAACAGGCCACGTTTGATGATTTTATGAAGCTGGACATCCGGGTGGGCACCATTGTGGAGGCCCGGCCCTTTGAAAAGGCCCGGAAGCCCGCCTATCAGCTGCTGGTGGACCTTGGCCCGGAGCTGGGCCGGAAGCGCTCCAGCGCCCAGATCACCCAGCAGTATACCCCGGAGGAGCTGGTGGGCAAGCAGGTGCTGGCGGTGGTGAATTTTCCGCCCCGCCAGATCGCCAATTTCTTCTCCGAGGTGCTGGTGCTGGGAACCTATTCCCAGGGCGGCGTGGTGCTCATTACCCCGGACAAGCCTGTGGAAAACGGCGACCGGCTGGGCTGACCCCCGGCAGGACCCGTCCCGCATATATAACCCCAAAATTGCTCAAAAGAAAGTTGAGGATCACCTATGAACAACATCACGAAAACAGCCATGATCACCATCTGCGGACGGCCCAACGTGGGCAAGTCCAGCCTCACCAACGCCCTGGTGGGGGAGAAGATCGCCATTGTCTCCGACAAGCCCCAGACCACCCGCAACCGGATTTACGGCGTGGTGAACCGGGGAGACACCCAGTATGTGCTGCTGGACACCCCGGGCCTGCACAAGCCCCGGTCCCGGCTGGGGGACTACATGGTGAAGGTGGTGCGGGAGAGCCTGGAGCAGGTGGAGGCCGCCCTGCTGCTGGTGGAGCCCATCGCCCATGTGGGGGAGCCGGAGAAGATCCTGCTCCAGCGCATCCAGGAGGAGCACCTGCCCTGCGTGCTGTGCATCAACAAGATCGACACCGTGGAGAAAAAGGACGACCTGCTGGAGGTTATTGCCGCCTACAGTGCCGTGTATCCCGGGTTTGACGCCATTATCCCCATCTCCGCCCGCACCGGCGACGGTTTGGACGACCTGATGGCCCAGCTGCAGACCTATGCCGCGGAAGGCCCCCAGCTGTTCCCCGACGGCATGACCACCGACCAGCCCGACGCCCAGGTCTGCGCCGAGATCGTCCGGGAGAAAATGCTGCTGTGCCTGGACAAGGAGATCCCCCACGGCACCGCCGTGGAGATCACCCGCTTCACCGAGCGGGAGGACACCGGCATCATCGACCTGGACGTGACCATCTACTGCGAAAAAGCCAGCCACAAGGGCATCATCATCGGCAAGCACGGGGATATGCTCAAGCGCATCAGCTCCCTGGCCCGCCGGGACATCGAGAAGTTCATGGGCACCAAGGTGTACATGGAAACCTGGGTCAAGGTCAAAGAAAACTGGCGGGATAATGTGAATTTCATCCGCGCCAGGGGATATGACGAGCAGTGACCTGACGGTGGTATTATCACCGACAGAGCGCCCACAGGGGCCCACGTTGCCGAACAGACCGGTACGCCGGTGGGCGGAGGATTGCAGCCCCCGCCCCTTGGCTCCCCCTTTGGGGGAGCTGTCGGCGCAGCCGACTGAGAGGGGCAATCGCCGAAGCGCCGCCGGTGGCGGATGAAGCAAGGCGATTTCGAGGAAGTGCCCCGGTCGGCTGGCACGACGGTGGGCAGGAAACAGAAGCCCCTACAGCCCTCTCAGTCACCTTCGGTGACAGCTCTCCCGGAGGGAGAGCCAAGCCCGTAGGGCCCGCTGCCCTCAGCGGGCCGCGTCAACCCGTCAGGCTCGGCCGGAGACAAGTCCCCCCTCCAAAAGCTTCCACTCATGACGCCGCCGGAAAAGCGGCAAGCTATGGGCGGAGGTGAAAAGCCATGGAGGAGCGCTGGGCCCTGTTCTGGGCCACCGGAGCGCCGGAGGCGTACTTGCTGTATAAGGAGGCGGCTGAATGCAGCCGGAACGATTCGTAACGTGCGGCCTGGTGCTGCGGGAAACGGTGACCCGGGACGCGGACAAAATCCTCACCGTGCTGACCCCGGACCGGGGCAGGCTCTCCGTGATTGCCCGGGGGGCCCGGCGCAAGGGTAGCCGCGTGGCCGCGGCCTGCCAGCTGCTGGCCTATTCGGAGATGACCCTGTATGAAAAGGGCCGGTGGACCATGCTGGACGCGGCGGACACCATCGAGCTGTTCGACGGCCTGCGGCAGGACCTGACGGCCCTGAGCCTGGCGGCCTACTTCGCCGAGCTGACGGAGGCGGTGTCCGACGGCTGCGGCGGCGACGTGCTGCCCCTGCTGCTCAACGCCCTGTATGCCCTCAGCGCCCTGAAAAAGCCGCCTCAGCTGGTGAAGCCCGCGTTCCAGTTCCGGCTGATGGCCCTGGCGGGCTATGAACCCATGGCCGATGGCTGCGCCCTGTGCGGCGCGCCCCAGCCGGAAAATCCCATGCTGGACGTGGTCCACGGGGTGGTCCACTGCGGCAAGTGCCGGGAAAAGGGGGGCCTGTCCCTGCCGCTGACGGCGTCGGGGCTGGCGGCCCTGCGATACGTGCTCTACGGCGACCCCCGGCGGCTGTACAGCTTTTCCCTGCCGCCGGAGGGACTGCGTGCCCTGAACCACGCGGCGGACGCCTACGTTTCCGCCCAGCTGGAGCGCAGCTTCCGTACCCTGGACTATTACAAAACCATTCTTCCGCAAGAGGAAACGAAATATGAGTGAATTATTTGAAAAATCCATCCGCACCCTGGAGCTTCCGGCGGTGCTGGAAAAGCTGGCGGCCAAGGCCGTCAGCCAGGCGGCCAAGGACCGGTGCCTGAAGCTGACCCCCTCCACGGACGTGGAGGAGGTGCTGCGGCTGCTGGACGAGACCGACGCCGCCAAGGAGCGGCTGGGGCTCCACGGCAGTCCGTCCTTCTCCGGCGTGAAGGACGTATCCGCCGCCCTGACCCGGGCGGACCACGGCGGTATGCTGAACACCCGGGAGCTGCTGGACATCGCCGGCGTCCTTACCGCCAGCCGCCGGGTGTCGGATTACGACGCCCAGCGCCAGGGGGAGGAGACGGTGCTGGACCGCCTGTTCGCCTCCCTGCACACCAATAAATACTTAGAGGAGCAGATCCGCTCCGCCATTCTGGACGAGGAGACCATCGCCGACACCGCCAGCAGCGAGCTGGCGGATATCCGCCGGAAAATGCGGCTGGCCGCCTCCAAGGGCCGCCAGATTCTCCAGCGCATCATCTCCTCGCCGTCCTATGCCAAGGTGCTGCAGGAGGCCCTGATCACCCAGCGGGACGGCCGGTTCGTGGTGCCGGTGAAGGCCGAGTGCAAGGGCAGTATGCCCGGCCTGGTCCACGACATCTCCTCCTCCGGGGCTACGTTGTTTGTGGAGCCCATGGGCGTGGTGCAGGCCAACAACGAGCTGAAGGAGCTGGAGGCCCGGGAGCAGAAGGAGATCGACCGCATCCTGCGCCAGCTGTCCGCCGCCTGCGCTGCCCAGATGGAGAACATCCTCTGGGACTATGACATTCTGGTGCACCTGGACGTGATCTTCGCCCGGGCCCAGCTGAGCTATCAGCTCAACGCCAGCCGTCCGGAGGTCCGCCGCCGGGGCGGCGTGACCCTGCGCCGTGCCCGGCACCCCCTGCTGGACCAGGCCAGGGCCGTGCCCATCACCGTGGAGCTGGGCCAGCAGTTCGACACCCTGGTCATCACCGGCCCCAACACCGGCGGCAAGACCGTGACCCTGAAAACCATCGGCCTTCTGTGTCTGATGGCCCAGTGCGGCCTGCACATTCCCGCCGACAGCGGCAGCGCCGTCCGGGTGTTCCACCGGGTGCTGGCGGACGTAGGCGACGAGCAGAGCATCGAACAGAGTCTGTCCACCTTCTCCGCCCATATGTCCAACATCGTGCAGATTCTGCGGGAGGTGGACGACCAGAGCCTGCTGCTGTTTGACGAGCTGGGAGCCGGTACGGACCCCATCGAGGGCGCGGCCCTGGCCATTGCCATCATCGAAAGCGCACGCAGTCAGGGGGCGCTGATCGCCGCCACCACCCACTATGCCGAGCTGAAAACCTTCGCCATGACCACGGCGGGGGTGGAAAACGCCAGCTGTGAGTTCGACGTGCAGACCCTGCGCCCCACCTACCGCCTGCTGATCGGCATCCCCGGCAAGTCCAACGCCTTCGCCATCTCCCGGCGGCTGGGGCTGGACGAGTCCGTGATCCAGGCCGCCCAGCAGCAGATGGACAGCGACTCCGTCCGCTTCGAGGACGTGCTGACCCAGTTGGAGGAGAAGCGCCAGCGGCTGGAGAAGGCCCAGGCCGAGGCGGACCGCCTGTGGCGTCAGCGGGAGGAGGACGCCCGAAAGGCCCGGACCTTCCGGGAGCAGATGGAGAAGGCCAAGGAAAACGCCCGCACCAAGGGCGAGGCCGAGGCCAAGCGCATCGTGCGCCAGGCCCAGGCCCAGGCCGACGAAATTTTCGCCCAGCTGGACCAGCTACGCCGCCAGCAGCAAAAGCAGATCAATTTCCAGGAGCTCAACGACGCCAAGGCCGCCGTGCGGCACAGTCTGAACCAGGCCCAGGAGGCCCTGCACCTGCGCAGCGAGCCCCAGGAGCCTGCCTACGCCCCCAGCCGCCCCATCGAGGTAGGGGACCTGGTGGAGCTTCCCGGGGTGAAAATGGCCGCCTCGGTGCTGGCCGTCAACAACGACGGCACATTGCTCCTACAGGCGGGGAAGATGAAGATGACCGTCAAGGCCCAGCAGGTGCGCCTGCCGGAGGGCCAGCCCAAAAAGAAGCCCGCCGCGCCGTCCTCCGGCGGCAGTCCCAAACTGAATCTCCAGTCCCGGGCTTCGTCGGAGCTGGATATCCGGGGCTATGAGACCCTGGAGGCCGAAAGCGTGGTGGAGAATTACATCGACAGCGCCGTGATGGCAAAGCTGGGCACCGTGACCATCATCCACGGCAAGGGCACCGGCGCCCTGCGCAAGGCGGTCCACGAGATGCTCAAGCGGAACAAGGCCGTCAAGAGCTTCCGCCTGGGCCGCTATGGCGAGGGAGAGGCCGGCGTAACGGTGGTGGAGCTGAAATAACAGACGGAGTTTGTGGATTCTGCCAAAAGGGCCAAACTTTTTTTCAGGCCCCGCTTCAAGAATTTGTAGCTTTGGATATTGCTTTCTCTTTTTATTTCAGTATAATATTATAGTGTGAGAGAAGTATGTCCCCGCATTTTGCGAAAATGCTTCATAAAAGGAGTGCAATGGAATGTTTACACAGGAAGTTACCGTGAACAATGAGGTGGGCCTGCACGCCCGGCCTGCTACCTATTTTATCCAGAAGGCCAACGAGTTCAAAAGCGGCATCTGGGTGGAGAAGGAGGAGCGCCGGGTCAACGCCAAGAGCCTGCTGGGCGTTCTGTCCCTGGGCATCGTGAAGGGCACCACCATCACCCTGATCGCCGACGGCCCCGACGCCAAGGAGGCCGTGGAGGCCTTGGTGCAGCTGGTCAACGGCCAGCTGGGTGAGTAAAGAAGTCAGAAGATAATAACCGGAAAAACGCCGCCCGGCCCCGCCGGACGGCGTTTTCTCGATTTATACCAAAACCTGTTAAAAAGCTTGAAAAGCTTTTTATAGCACCGAAGGTGCGTCAGGTTTTGTATGAGACGTCACAGCGTGTTTTCACACGCTGTGCGTGCGCACAGCGCACGGGATTCTTGATTAAATTTTTTAATCAAGAATCCGTATCAGAACTTAAAAAGTTCTGAAAAACCTGTGATTGCAAACGAAAGACACCCCTGATGGGTTATCTCCGCGCTAAGAGCCGCCTGCGGCGGTTGCGCTACGAAACGCGCCTGCGGGCGCAGTCTTTCGTAACGATCTTCCTTTCCGGTGGCGGAAGATTTCCGAGTTTTTCGACAGTCTCTTTATTGGATACGCTCCAGCCTCTGCTGGCGGTCCATATCCCGCAGGACCCCCAGAACCAGGGGCACCGTCAGGGCGAAGGCGCACACGTCCGACACCGGCTGGGCCAGCTGCACCCCCAGTTCCCCCCAGATATGGGGCAGGGCCAGCACCGCCGGGATGAAGAACAGCCCCTGCCGGGCTACCGCCAGCACCGAGGCCTGCCAGACCTTGTTGATGGTCTGGGTCAGCATGCTGGAGATGACGATGACGCCGCACAGCGGGAAGGCCAGGCACTGCAGGCGCAGGGCCCGGGCTCCGAAGGCGATGACCTCCGGGTCGTTGCGGAACACGGCGATGATCTGGGGAGCCAGGACCAGGCCCAGCACCGAAACCGCCGTCAGGAACACCGTGGACCACTTGGCGCAGAAGCGGAAGCCCTCCTTCACCCGGTGATACAGCCCCGCGCCATAGTTGAAGCCGCACACCGGCTGGAATCCCTGGCCGAAGCCGATCAGGGCGGACTGGGCCAGCATCATGGCCCGGCTTACCACGCTCATGGCGGCAATGGCCGCGTCGCCATACAGCCCGGCGCTGCGGTTGAGGCAGATGGTGGCGATGCTGGCCAGCCCCTGGCGGCACAGGGAGGGCAGACCGCCCTTGCCGATCTCCAGGAACAGGTCCCGGCGGAAGCACAGGTTTTTCAGCCGGATCCGCAGGTTGCCGCCCCGGGCGCAGCCCAGAAGCAGCATGCAGAAGGAGGCCAGCTGGCTGAGGATGGTGGCCAGAGCCGCTCCGGCCACCCCCATGTTCAGCCCGAAGATCAAAAGCGGGTCCAGCCCCACGTTCAGCACCGCCCCGGCGGCGATGCCCACCATGCCGTAGGCGGCGCTGCCCTGGAAGCGCAGCTGGTTGTTCAGCACGAAGGACGCCGTCATATACGGGGCCCCCAGCAGGATGATCCGCAGATAGCTGCGGGCGTAGGGGAGGATGGTGTCCGTGGAGCCCAGCAGCCGGGCCAGAGGCGAGAGAAATATCTGGCCCAGCACCAGGATGACGCACCCGGCCAGAAAGGCCAGGGTCACGCCGGTGGCGGCCATTTTTTCGGCGTCGGCGGTTTCGTGGCGGCCCAGCTGGCGGGAGATATAGTTGCCGGAGCCGTGGCCGAAGAAGAAGCCCACCGCCTGGATCACCGCCATCAGGGAGAACACCACGCCCACCGCGCCGGTGGCGCTGTTGCTGTGGAGCTGGCCCACGAAATAGGTGTCCACCATGTTGTAGCAGGCGGTGACCATCATGCTGATGATGGTGGGGACCGCCATTTTGCACACCAGATGACCCACCGGCTGACCGGTAAGCTCCTGGAATTTGGTTTCCTGTTTGTCGTTCACGTTTTACCTCCGTTTGCGGGTACGCGTTCTTAAAAATGCCGCAAAAAACCGCCTCCGGGACGAGCAGCGGTTTGCGGCGCGGGATTATTATAGGCTTCCCGTGCCGCCGTGTCAACCCCGGCTCCCCGGCGGCGGCCTGGGGCTTCGCTGCCGAAAAAGGCAGAATATACAGCTGTCATGCAACCTTCCGGTCGGCGGACGGCAGGGCGGGGGAGGGGAGGCCCGGCGGGCATCCTGCCGGGCGGGAGACGAAATATAGCTAATTTTTTGCGCCCCTCCTCAGGAGCGAGCGCAAAAAAACCCGGTTCTCGGCGTTAAAATCCCGTTAAGAGAATTTGAAAAATTAACACGTTTTTTATATATTTTATATTAAAAATCGGCTTAAAGATATAAAGAATGTGAGAACGATTGGAATATTTGACGGAACGAACAAATTGCAAGTTCATAATTTGTTCAAATTCCCATTCAGAATCACGTTGCTGAAATCTTGACAATTTGGCCCAAAAACGGTAACATAAAAGAACCAAATCTGAGGAGGTAAATCACCCTAATGGAAAAGAAAGGTACCAAAATAGCG
>ERZ857840.1908-NODE-1908-length-21731-cov-9.623270_pt1 | contig 21731 bp, 16 predicted proteins | sample MGYA00519760_ERZ857840 | MGnify/ENA primary metagenome ERZ857840 (study PRJEB31778, sample SAMEA3449371) | human gut metagenome | biome: human gut; feature: human-associated habitat; material: faeces | place: United Kingdom | collected 2010/2012 ... | reverse complement strand
CGGTTCCGGCACAGGCTCCGCCGTCGGCACGGCGGTGGGCTCGCTCGTGGGAAGGGGCGTGGTCTCCGGCGCGGCGCTCGTGCCGCACGCGGAAAGAATGCCGAGTGCCGCGATCAGTACGGCGGCGGCCAGGCGTTTCGTGCTTCTTCTCATGGGCTGCTCTCCTTAGTACAAATTTTCACACATATACGATACTACATTTCTTGCTTTCTGTAAAGCGTCGATCAGCAAGGGCACCTGTATTTCCGCCCGGCAGAAGCGCGCGCCCCTGACGATCGGCGCAGCCTCCGGGACGTGGTAAAATCTTTCACAGACTCTTTTCAGCGGCTGACGAGTATGCTATACTTTGGTTATAAGACAAGTATAAAAAAAGGGGGGGCTTTCTCCTTGGATACATACCGCACGGAACAGGCTTGGATCGACGGGACGAATTTCGACGCGCAGAAGCTCTTCGGCGCACGCGCAGAGCCCAACGGCGTATCGTTCTCCGTATGGGCGCCGAACGCGCGGAGCGTTCGCGTGACGGGCGATTTCTGCTCGTGGAGCGACAGCGCGCACTGGCTCAGCCGCGGCGATCTCGGCGTATGGCGCGGCTTTGTGCCGGGCGCATGCGCCGGACAGCTCTATAAGTACATTATCGAGGGCGCGGACGGCTCCGTTGTATGGAAGGCCGATCCCTTCGCGCTCGCGGCCGAGGTGCGTCCCGGCACCGCCTCGCGCATCCACACGCTCTCCTATAACTGGACGGACGGCGAATGGATGGCCGGCCGCCGCGCGCTCGGCGGGCCGCGGAATATTTATGAAGTCCACGCCGGTTCGTGGCGGCGGCACCCGGACGGGCGCTTTTATACCTGGTATGAGCTCGCCGATTCGCTCGTGCCGTACATCAAGGACATGGGCTACACGCATCTCGAGCTTCTGCCCGTGACGGAGCACCCGTTCGACGGCAGCTGGGGCTATCAGACGACGGGCTTTTTCGCCGCCACGTCCCGCTTCGGCGAGCCGGAGGGGCTGATGCATCTCATCGACGAGTGCCACCGCGCCGGGATCGGCGTCATTCTCGACTGGGTGCCGGGGCATTTCTGCCGCGACGCGCACGGTCTCGGCCGGTTTGACGGCACGGCGCTCTATGAATCCGGCGACATGCCCGGCTGGGGCACCTATAAATTCAACTACGCGCGCAGCGAGGTACGCTCGTTCCTCATAAGCTCGGCGCTTTTCTGGCTGGAAGAGTACCACGCCGACGCGCTGCGCGTGGACGGCGTGAGCAGCCTGCTCTACCTGAACTTCGGCGTGGACGATCCCGCGCGGAAAAAGTATAACGAGCGCGGCGGCGAGGAGGATCTCGCGGCGGTGGCGTTTTTGCAGACGCTCAATACCGTCATCGGCAAGCGCGTCCCCGGCGCGGCGATGTATGCCGAGGAGAGCTCGGCATGGCCGCTCGTGACGTATCCGCCGGAGAAGGGCGGGCTCGGCTTCCATTATAAATGGGATATGGGCTGGATGAACGACACGCTCCGGTATATGTCCATCGACTTTGATGGCCGCAGATACAATCACGGCCTTCTGACGTTCTCGATGATGTACGCCTTCAGCGAGAACTACATTCTCCCGCTCAGCCACGACGAGGTCGTGCACGGCAAGCGCTCGCTCATCGGGCGGATGCCGGGCGACTGGTGGCGGCAGTTTGCGGGCGCGCGGCTGCTGCCGCTGTATGCGGCGTGTCACCCCGGCGGGATGCTCAGCTTCATGGGCAACGAGTTCGCGCAGTTCATCGAATGGCGCGATTACGAAGAGCTTGAATGGTTCCTTTTGCAGAACGCGACGCACGCGGGCGTGCAGGCGTTCATCCGCGAGCTGAACCATGTTTACCGCGCGGAAAAAGCGCTCTGGGAGATCGACAACAGCTGGGACGGCTTTGACTGGATCGACGCGGACAACAACGAGCAGGGCATCCTCTCGTTCGTCCGCAAAGCGAAGGACGGTTCCGCCGTGCTGTGCGTGCTGAACTTCCGTCCCGAATCGCATGAGAGCTTCCGTCTCGGCGTGCCGCTCGCGGGCGCGTGGCAGGAGATTTTGTCCTCGGACGATACGCGCTTCGGCGGCAGCGGAAAGACGAACCCGCGCCGTCTGCATACAAAGAAAATCCCCTCGCACGGGCGCGACGCGTCGCTCGTGCTCACCGTGCCGCCGCTCGGCGGGACGCTCATCAAATACATAGGAGAAACGACCCATGCCCGGAAGAGAAGAGTTTAAGAGAGAATATCTGGAGAGCATCGCCGAGACCTGCTCAAAGCCGTTTGCCGAGTGCTCGCGCATGGAGCGCTATACCGCGCTCGCGGCGATGATCCGCGAATGCTGCTCGGGCGTGCGCGCCGAAACGCTGCGCCGCCGCGCCGCCGCCGGAGAAAAGATCGTCTATTACTTCTCGATGGAATTTCTCGTCGGGCGGCTGCTTGAAAACTATCTCATCCAGCTCGGCATCCGCGACATGACCGCCGACATTCTCGCCGAGCTCGGCGAGGATCTGGACGCGCTGCTCGAATGCGAGCGCGACCCCGGTCTCGGCAACGGCGGTCTGGGCCGTCTCGCGGCGTGCTATCTCGATTCGCTCGCGGCGGAGGACGTGCCGTGCGTCGGCATGGGCCTTCGCTACCGTTACGGTCTTTTCCGCCAGCGCATCCGCTCCGGCTGCCAGACCGAGGAGCCGGACGACTGGCTCTCGGACGGCTACCCGTGGGAGACCGCGGTGCCGAGCGAAGCCGTGGAGGTCCGCTTCGGCGGCACCGTGGACCGGCGCGAGGAGAACGGCCGCATGGTGTATGAGCTGCGCGATTACCGCAGCGTTCTCGCCACGCCTTACGACGTGCCCATCCTCGGCTACGGCGCGCACGCGGTGAACAATCTCCGTCTCTGGCGCGCGGGCCCGGTGCACAAGCAGCTCGATCTCGACGCCTTCAACGCCGGAGACTATTCCCGCGCGCAGAAGGCCAACAACGACGCCGAGGCGATCACCTGCCTTCTCTACCCCGACGATAACACCCCCGCCGGGCAGCAGCTGCGTCTCCTGCAGGAATATTTCTTCGTCTGCGCCGGGCTGCAGAGCATGCTGCGCACGTTCCGCGCCACGCATCTTCCCTGGGACAAGCTGCCCGAGCGCGTCGCCATCCACACGAACGACACCCACCCCGCGCTCTGTGTGCCGGAGCTGATGCGTCTTTTGATGGACGGCGAGGGCCTCTCGTGGGAGGAAGCGTGGGACATCACCTGCCGCACGATCTCCTACACGAACCACACCATCATGCCGGAAGCGCTCGAAAAGTGGCCGGTGTCGCTCATGCGCTCTCTTCTGCCCCGCCAGTTCCAGATCATCGAGGAGATCGACCGCCGCTGGCGCGAGAGCTTTGACCAGTCCGTCCCCGGCTGGCACGACCGTCAGCAGGCGACTGCCGTCATCGGCGGAGGCTTCGTGCGCATGGCGAATCTCTCCGTGATCGGCGGCCACTCGGTGAACGGCGTGGCGAAGCTCCATACGGAGATTTTGAAAAACACCGTCCTGCGCGATTTTTACGCCATCTCCCCGGAGAAGTTCAACAATAAAACGAACGGCGTTTCGCACCGCCGCTTCCTTTTGCAGTCGAACCCCGGCCTCTCGCGCTACATCGCCGAGCGCGTCGGCGACGGCTGGGTCGAGCAGCCGGAAAAGCTTGAAGGGCTTCTCGCCTATGCGGACGATACCGAGTCGCTGCGCGAGCTTGCCAAGGTGAAGCTCGCGGCGAAAAAGAACCTCTGCGATTATATCGCGCGCGACTTCGGCATTGCGTGCAACCCGGACGGCGTCATCGACGTGCAGGTCAAGCGCATCCACGCCTACAAGCGTCAGCTCCTGAACGCCTTTAAGATCCTCGCGCTCTACGACCGGCTCAAGGACGATCCTTACGCAAAGGTCCCGGCGAGCACGTTCGTTTTTGCCGGCAAAGCCGCGCACAGCTACGCCTTTGCCAAGGAGAGCATCCGCTTTGTGTGCGCCGTGGCCGATCTCGTGAACGCCGACCCGGTGGTGAGCCGCCGGATGAAGGTCGTGTTCATGGAAAACTTCGGCGTCACCATGGGGCAGCGCATCTACCCCGCCGCCGACATTTCCGAGCAGATCTCCACCGCCGGAAAGGAAGCGAGCGGTACCGGCTGCATGAAGTTTATGATGAACGGTGCCGTGACACTCGGCACGCTTGACGGCGCGAACGTCGAAATTCTCGAGCGCGTCGGTGCGGAGAACATTTCGATCTTCGGCCTTACGAGTGAGGAGACCGAGCGCTTCACCACGCAGGGCGGCTACAACGCCCGCGAATGCGCCGAGAGCGATCCGGTGCTCGCGCGCGTGCTTGCCCATCTTACGGACGGCTCGCTCGGCAGCAAGTTCTGGGATCTTGAGGACGCGCTGCTCAAATATAACGACGAGTTCTTCGTCCTGCGCGATTTTGCGCCGTATCTCGCGGCGTGGGACGCCCTCGCCGGAGAGACCGGCAATCTCTCCTTCCAGCGCAAGGCGCTCGTGAACATCGCCAAGTCCGGCTGGTTTTCCAGCGACCGCGCCGTCGCCGAGTATGTGAGCGACATCTGGAAGATCCGCTGAAAGCGGGCGGGGCAGAGCCCCGCCCCTACGGGAGCTTCCCGATATCTTCCTGTAGGGGAGGGGCTCTGCTCCTCCCTCCCGGAGAAGCCCTTTTGTTCCCCCGTTTGTTAAGTCCATTACGATATACTTAGGGAGGTACTTGTCCATGCGAAAAAAAGAATGCGTAGCCATGCTCCTGGCGGGCGGTCAGGGCAGCCGTCTGGGTGTTCTGACGGAGAAGATCGCCAAGCCTGCCGTTTCGTTCGGCGGGAAATACCGCATGATCGATTTTTCCCTTTCCAACTGCGTCAACTCCGGCATTGACACCGTCGGCGTGCTGATCCAGTATAAGCCGTCGCTGCTCAACCGGTATCTCGGCACGGGCGCGGCATGGGATCTGGACGCGGCCTGGGGCGGCGTGCACATTCTCCCGCCGTATGCCACGCAGACCGGCGGCGAATGGTATGAAGGCACCGCCGACGCGATTTACCACAACATCGACTTTCTCGACGGCTACGACCCCGAGTATGTCATCATCCTCTCCGGCGACCATCTCTACCAGATGGACTATAACCTGATGCTCGACTTCCACAAGCTCATGGGCGCGGATCTCACCGTTGCGGTCAAGACCGTGCCGTGGGAGGAGGCCAGCCGCTTCGGCATCATGTCTGTCGATCAGGACATGCGCATCACGCGCTTTGCCGAAAAGCCGAAGCAGCCGGAGAGTAATCTCGCCTCCATGGGCATTTACATTTTCACCTGGCCGGTGCTGCGCGCGGCGCTGCTCGCCGACCACGCCGATCCAGAAAGCGACAAGGACTTCGGCAAGAACATCATCCCGACGCTGCTCGGACAGGGCAAAAACCTCTTCGCCTATCAGTTCTCCGGCTACTGGAAGGACGTCGGCACGATCCCGAGCTACTACTCCACGCAGATGGAGCTGCTCGACGAAAACGCCGAGTTCCGTCTGCACGACACGCGCATGCACATCCTCTCCAACTTCAACGAGCACCCCTCCCACTTCATCGGCGGGGACGGCCGCGTGGAGCACAGCATGATCTGCAACGGCTGCGAGATCTACGGCGAGGTATACAATTCCATCCTCTCCCCCGGCGTCACGGTGGAAAAGGGCGCAGTGGTGCGCGACTCCATTCTGCTCCCGGAATCGACCGTCGGCGAGGGCGCGTGCGTTGAGCGCACGATCCTCAACGAAAACGCCTCCATCGCCGCCAACGCGGCCGTCGGAGCGCCGGGCAAGATCACCGTCATCGGCGAGAACGCCGTGATGGAAGTGGACGTTTAATTTAAGGGAGGGAACATTATGAACCGCACGATCGGCCTTATTTCCACCAACTATTCCGTCCCCGGCTTCGGCTCCGTTACCGAGGTGCGCCCGGCAGCGAGCATTCCGTTCGGCGGGCGTTACCGCCTGCTCGACTTTGCTTTGAGCAACATGGTGAACTCCCGCGTCCAGACGGTGGGACTCGTCACGCCGTATTTCTACCGCAGCATCATAGATCACGTCGGCGCGGGCAAGCCGTGGGACCTCTCCCGCAAGGAGGGCGGTCTTTACATTCTGCCCGGCACGGTGTTCGGCTTCCACGAAGAAAACGCCCGTTTTCTCTTCCGCGATCTGCTGCACAATCTGGAATATCTCCGTCAGGGCGACGGCGACTATATCCTCGTCAGCTCCGGCACGCTCGTGGCGAATATCGACTATCAGCCGATGATCACCAAGCACGAGCTGGAGGGCAAGCCCGTCACGCTGCTCTATAAGAAAATGCAGCCGGGCGAGAAGCGCCCGGGGCGCTATCTCACGCTCGACGGCGACACCGTCGCCGGCATCCGGCGCGCGGACGAGGGCGAAAACCTCCTGCTTGACTGCTTCATCGTCGATAAGTCGTTCCTGCTCCGCATGGCGCGCGACTATGCCGCGCTCGACTATATGGATTTTCTTGACATCCTCGCCCACGTTCTGCCGGAGGTCGCCGTCGGCTGCTGCGCCTTTGACGGCTATGTCGCCTTCATGGACGGCATGGAGGACTATTTCCGCGCCAGTCTTGATCTGCTCGACAGCTCCGTCCGCCGCGAGCTCTTCCAGTCCGACCGGCCCATCTGCACCAAGGCGCACGACACGCCGCCCGCGCTCTATGCCCCCGGCTCCGCGGTGAAAAACTCCGTTATGACCGCCGGCAGCATCATTGAGGGCAGCGTGGAGAACAGCGTGTGCTTCCGCAACGTCCGCATCGAAAAGGGCGCGGTCGTAAAAAACTGCGTGCTGATGGAAAAGTGCGTCGTCAAGGCGGGCGCGCGGCTCGAAAACGTCGTGTGCGATAAAAACGTCACCGTTTCCGAGGACAAGATCGTCTGCGGCACGGCGGAGCATCCCTGCGTGCTGGCGAAAGGCGGCGTTGTATGAAGGAAAAGCTGCGCGTTCTCTTTGCCGCGTTTGAAGCCGCTCCCTTTATGAAGACCGGCGGTCTCGGCGACGTGGCGGCGTCTCTCCCCGGCGCGGTGCAGTGCCCGACGATCGAGATGCGCGTCGTGCTGCCGAAGCTCCGGCAGATCCCCGCCGAGTACCAGAAGAAGATGAAGTTCCTCTGCTCGTTCTATGTCCCGCTCGGCTGGCGCAGCCAGTACTGCGGGCTCTTCGAGCTGCGGCGCGGCGGCGTCACTTGGTATTTTCTCGATAACGAATACTACTTCGGGCGCGACGGCGCTTACGGCTACTTTGACGACGGCGAACGCATGGCGTTCTTCGCCAAGGCCATCTGCGAATGCTGCCGGTATCTGCCGGACTTTTTCCCGAACATCCTCCACTGCAACGACTGGCACACGGCGCTCGCGCCGGTGTTTCTGCGCGAGCAGTACCGCTACGCCCCCGGCTACAGCGATATCCGCACCGTGTTCACGATCCACAATCTCAAATTCCAGGGGCAGTATAACCCCCACGTCCTCAGCGACATTCTCGGTCTGGACGGCGTGGCCGCGGCGCGCAATCAGCTTCTGCGGGACGACGGAAAGTGCGTCAACTATCTCGCCGGGGCTGTCAGCTACTCCGACCGCGTCACGACCGTCAGCCCGACGTATGCCAAGGAGATCTGCACGCCGTATTTCGGCGAGGGACTGCAGGATCTCTTTCTGCGGCGGCACGACATTCTCTCCGGCATCTTAAACGGCATCGACACCGTTTCCTACGATCCCGCGAAGGACAAGGCGCTCGTGCAAAACTATACCGACCCCGACGGCAAAGCGGCGAACAAGAAGGCGCTGCAGGAGGAGCTCGGCCTCACCGTCGATAGTGAAGTCCCCCTTTGCGTGTGCGTCAGCCGTTTGACGGAGCAGAAGGGCTTCGATCTTCTCAACGCCGTGGCGGAGGAAATACTCTCCTGCGCGCAGATCGCCGTGCTTGGCACGGGCGACCGGGCGTATGAGGACTACTACCGCGCGCTGGAGGCCCGGCACCCCGGCCGGTTCAGCGCCCAGATCCGCTTTTCCGAGCCGCTTTCCCGCCGGATGTACGCCGGAGCGGACATTTTCCTCATGCCCTCGCGCTTTGAGCCGTGCGGCCTGAGCCAGATGATCTCCATGCGCTACGGCACCGTGCCCGTCGTGCGGCAGACCGGCGGACTTGCCGACAGCGTTGAGCCCTACAACCGCTACACCGGCGAGGGCACCGGTTTCGGTTTCCTGAATTTCAACGCCCACGAGCTGCTTTTCACCACGCAGGAGGCGTGCCGCCTGTACACCGAAAGCCCCGTCGCGTGGGGCAATCTCGCCGCGCAGGGCATGGCGAAGGATTTCTCCTGGCGCGCGAGCGCGCTCGAATACCGCAAGCTGTACCGAGGTCTTTTCACATGATCGTACACGAATCCAGAAACAGTACCTTCCGCCGTCCGTTCGGCGCCGCCGAGACCGGCACGGAGGTATATCTCGCCGCGGAAAAGGCGGGCGCGGCGGACATGACGCTCCGGTTGCACCCGTTCACGGGCGAGGATACGTTTCTCCCCATGACCGCCGAAGGCGGCGGGCGGTTTTCCGTTACGGTGACGCTGCCCGAAACGCCGTGCGTGCTCTGGTACTCGTTCCGTACCGGAGACGATGAGACGTGCGCCTGGCAGATCACCGTATACAAAAAAGCCGCCGTCCCCGACTGGTGGAAGGACGGCGTCGTCTATCAGATCTTTCCGGACCGCTTTGCCCGTGAGCGCGACTGGACGCCGCGCGAGCCGGAGGCGCGCCGCGGCACGCACCGCTTTCTCGTGCGCGACTGGGATACGCCGGTGTTCTATCCCCGCGCGGAAAACGGGGACGTATCCTCGTGGCCGTTCTGGGGCGGAACGCTCCGGGGCATCGAGGAAAAGCTGCCGTATCTCGCCTCGCTCGGCGTCACGGTCCTGTACCTGAACCCGATCTTTGAAGCGGCAAGCAACCACCGGTACGACACGGCGGACTATACCCGCGTCGATCCGCTGCTCGGCAGGAAAAAGGATTTTGAATCGCTCTGCGAAGCCGCACGGAAGCGCGGCATCCGCATCGTGCTCGACGGCGTATTCAATCACACCGGCGCGGACAGCGTGTACTTTGATAAGTTCGGCAACTACGGCACGGCGGAAAAATACCGCTCGTGGTTCCGCTTCGGCGATCAGTACCGCCACGGCTACGAATGCTGGTGGGACGTGCCCGATCTCCCGAACGTGGAGGAAAACGATCCCTCGTTCCGGGAATTCCTCTGCGGCGAGGACGGCGTGGTGCGCCGCTGGCTGCGGCGCGGCGCTTCCGGCTGGCGGCTGGACGTTGCCGACGAGCTGCCGGACAGTCTCATCCGCGACATCCGCGCGGCGATGAAGGAAGAGAAAGAAGATTCTCTCCTTCTCGGCGAGGTCTGGGAGGACGCCTCCAACAAGGTGAGCTACGGCGCGCTGCGCGAGTATTTCCTCGGCAGCGAACTGGACGCGACGATGCACTATCCGTTCCGCACCGCAGTGCTCGACTTCCTGCTGGGCAAGATCCGTGCGCAGGCCGCCTGTGACGCGTTCTGGACGATTCAGGAACATTACCCGAAGGAAAATCTCTATGCCGCGCTCAATCTCATCGGCAGCCATGACCGCGCCCGCGTGCTCACGGTGCTCGGCGGCGATGTGAACGCGCTGAAAATGGCGATGTTCCTCCAGTTTGCCCTGCCGGGCGTGCCGTGTGTTTATTACGGTGACGAGACCGGCATGACCGGCGGCACGGACCCCTATAACCGCGGGAGCTTCCCGTGGGGCCGCGGCGATACGGCGGTCACGGACTTCGTCCGGAGCCTCACAGCCATGTATCAGGAAACGCCGCTGCTGCGTCGGGGCGAGTGCGAAATTCTGTTCTTCGGTGAGAATGTGCTCGGCTGCCGCCGGTTTGACGAAAACGGCTCCGTGCTCGCGCTCGTCAACCGCGGAGAAGATGACGCCGAATGCTTCGGCGTCACCGTACCGGGACGGGGGTATATTCTCGAATGAAGCACTATATCATTTCCAAATTCCGTCCCGGAACGCCTTGGCGGGAGTATCTGCCGGAGATCGAGGCGATCTTCGCCCGGACGTTGGCCATTGAGGACGTGCACAGCGTGGATGTGTTCCCCTCCTGCTCCGAGCGGCCGAACCGGTTTGATCTTATGATCTGCATGAATATGGACGCCGCCGCGCTCCCGCTCTACGACGCAAGCGAGCCGCACCGCGCCTGGAAAGAAACATTCGGCCCCCTGCTCGAGGGCAAGACCATTTTTGACCACGAATAAGCAGCAAAAAAGCTCCCTCGGATTGAACCGCACCCCATTTGTTAGACAAGTATGATAAAATACTTGTACTAAGGAATGGGGTGCGGTTCTTCATCGCGGCAGGATACTTTTCGCTTTTATCCGAAATATTTGGTGGCATCCTCGGCGGAGACGCCGAAGAAGGCGATGGCCTCGTTCTGCATCCGCGCGGCGCGGCCGGAGACGAAGCCGCGGAGATTCGCCATCTGCGTGGCAAACAACGTGGACGACTTGCCCCAGCGGGCGAGATCGCGCGCGCTCTCCGGCTCGACGATCGCGCGCAGCTCGTCAAGCGTTTTCTGCGCGTTCTCGTCCGAGAGCGGGCCGCGCAGCATTTCGCCGAGACGCGTCAGGAACATATCGCGGAACTCTTCGTTGTAACGCAGCGCCGAGGGAATGATGCCGTGGAGCTGGAAGTTGTTGAAGCCGACGCTCATCGAGTCCATGCCCATCATTGTGAGATCCATGTCCGCGAGACCGTAAATGTACTTCCCGTTTTCGTACTCGGGGCTCGCGTAGAAGCGGACGTTTTCGTATACGTCGATATCGCCCGACCAGCACTCGAGAATCAGCCAGTCGATCATCTCCGGGATGTCCACATGCTCCTGGATGTACGCCCAGCCCTCCGGCGTGCTCAGCGAGTTGTAGCGCGCGTAGTTCAAGATTTCGCTCCACGCGGTCTGGCCCTCAAACTCGCCCGTCTGCATATCGACGGTGTCGGCGTCCACGCCCTTGTGCGAGGCGAAGTATTCCGCGCTGTGGTGCTCGCGGATGGCGTAAATGCCCCAGTACTCGCCGTTGAGGAAGAGCGAAACATACCGGTAATTCTGCGCGGGCACATCCGTATAGTCCATGGCGATGCGGGCGAAGAACTCGTCGCGCATGTAGGAGGTGTAGGTATCCTCCACGCTCGCGCGCAGCAGCAGCGAGGAAAAGTCCGTCACGACGCCGTCGCCGAACACGTCGTAATTGAGATTCCCGCCGTACCGGCCGCGGAATTTGAGCGTGAACGATTTCTTTTCGCTCACACGGCGGCTCGTGCGGCCGTGCATGCGGATGCCGCAGTCAATGGAGAACTCGCCGCCGTCCTCGTACATGGCGACGGTCGCCTCGCGCTCCCACTTCTCGCTCCACGCGCGTTCGTGGTTGGAGTAAATGCCCTGCGCGCCGGTGAGATTGTCCGGGTCGGTCACGAGACTGACGACGGGCAGCGTGCTGTTCTCGCGCAGGAAGTACGACCATGTCGCCGGTTTGCCCGGCAGCGCGTCCGCCGGGAAGCTCGCGGCGCGGACGATCGTCGTTTCCGTGATCGTGATGGGCGCGGTATAGGCCGGATCGTCCGCCGTCGGGTCGCTGCCGTCGAGCGTATAGTGCACGTTTTCTCCGGTGATCGTCAGCGTAAGGCTCTCGGCGTCGTCGTACACGCCCGCGGCGATATCGACCGTGGGCTTTGCCGCCACCATGCGGTACCCCGTGCCGTTGTCCGCGCCGCGGCTGCTCTGCGCAAAATAGAAATACCCGTTCTCCCCGTTTAGACGGCCGTAGCTGCCGCCGGCCGGGATATCACGCAGGAACGCCCAGTCGCAGAGCGTGCCGGAAGCATCGAAGAGATAGAGCTCGTCGCGCTGCGCGCTCAGCCCCACGTTTTCGCACTCGAACACATAGCTTTCACCGGGCGCGAGCGTCACGGCGGGCAGCGCGTCGAGCGCCGGTTCCTTGAATTTATCCGAGATCGTGTATCCGGAAAGATCGATCGTCTCACCCGACACGTTTTTGAGCTCCACCCAGTCGGGCGAACCCGCCTCGTACACGACGATCTCCCACAGCAGAAGCGGCGATGTGCGCGTGTCGGCATCGCAGAATCCGGCGTAGCCCTCGGCGGTATTTTCAAGCCCCGGCGTCGGGAAATCGGTCACGGCGAAGCTGCCGTCCGGCTGCATCGCGAGCGAAGAGCCCTCCGGCACGGCCTCGATCTTCACGCTGCGGATCTCCGCGCCGTTTCCGGCGGAGAGAATGACCGTGTCGCCGTCGGTGAGCGAGAAGCTCGTGTGCAGCTCGCCCTTGGTGCGGTTTTTGCCGGAGGCGAAGATCACCGCATACTCGCCCGGCGCAAGCGTCAGCGACGGGATCTTCCATTCGTCCGGCACGTCCGGATCGTCCGAGAGATACCAGCCCGCAAGATCGACGCTCGTCTCGCCGAGGTTTGCGATCTCGATCCAGTCGGAGAGGTCGCCGTCGCTGTCGGCGAGCGTACCGCGGTTTTGCGCCATGACCTCGGTGATGTAAATTTCGTCGTTTTCGTAGCCGCCGGAGCGCAGCCACGCCTCATACCCCGCGTCGTCGTTGGAATATCCCGGCGTCGGGCGGTGAGACACCGTCCATTCGCCGTTTTCCTTGGCATAGGCCGTGTTCTTCTCCAGCATCGGCAGCTCCACGCTCTCGCTCTCCGCGCCGGAGGGCGCTGTGAGCACGACCGTTTCCCCGCCCGCGCTCGCCAGCGCAAAGGACGCATATTCCGCGCCCTCCACGCCGGGGGCGCACCATATGATCTTATATTCGCCCGCGCCGAGCATTTCGTCCGGGAAGGCGTACTTCGTTTTGTTCGTGCGGTCCGAGAGCTTGTAGCCGGAGAGAGATACCGGCGAATCCGAGGGGTTATGTACCTCGATCCAGTCGTAGAAATTCCCGTCGGGCGCGGCATAGAGCGTGTTTGAGGACTGGATCTCGCTGAGCTCAAGCGTGCCGCCGCTGCGCTGCGCGAGCGCCTCCTGCCACGCCTTTGCGCCCGCTTCGTTGTTCGGGTAGCCGGGCGTCGGCGTATCGGCAGGAATGAGCGCGCCGTCGCTGCCGCGGACAAGCGACTGCCCGCTCCGGCACGCAGCGGTAACGGCGCTGTCGAGCACCGTGCGGTTTTCGTTCATAAGGCACACCGTCTCCCCGCCCGCCTTGCGCAGGGCAAAGGGCGCATAGTCGCCCTCCTCGTCCGGCGAGCACCACACGACGAGATACCCCCGCGCCGGGACGACCATCCCCGCCGGGAAGCAGTATTTGCCTTTGCCCGTCTCGTCGGAGAGATAGTATCCGCCGATGGAGAAGTCCTTCGAGGACGTGTTTTCGATCTCGATCCAATCACAGAGGACACCCTCGCCGTTCGGGCAGGTCTTATTATCGGTCATGACCTCGCTGATGTGGACGCTGTAGCCGCCGTCCCACGCCGGGCGCTGGTTATGGCGCACAATGGCCGTGACCGTGAACGCCGCCGCGGCGAGTATTGCCAGTACGATCAGCCAGAGGACGATCTTCTTTTTCTCTTTTGCGTTTGTCATGGTATTCCCTCCGCTCATTCCTTCAGCCGGGCTTCCGCCGCCGCGCCGCGCAGCCCCGTGAGGCACATACGGCTGGCGATATCGGAAATCTCCTCGATGGACTGCCGGCGCTCGGAATTGAACCAGCTCTGATACACCGCCACCATACCGGAAACGGCGTAGTCCATCATCACCGAGATACGCTCCGGCGGCAGATCTATGCGGCTTTCAAAGCGTTCCTGCGCCTTCTGCTGGAGCGTCAGCCGGATCTTATGTGTTAACCCCGCGTTCCGGCTGGACCGGAGCAGCGCGCCGTAAAAATCCATATCGCTGTTGATGATCTCCGTGAGCTTTATGAACACCGCGTACGGGTTCTCGACAAAGTCGATCTCCTGCATCGCCGTATCAAACGTGCGGATGACCTCGTTTTCCAGCTCGTCTACAAGCTCGTATACACCGCGGTAGTTGTTGTAAAACGTCTTACGGTTGATTATCGCGCGCGAGGCGATGTCCGTTACGGTGATATCGTCCATGTCCTTTTCGGTCAAAAGCTCCGCGAACGCCGTGTGGATCGCCCGCTTCGTTTTTATGACGCGAAGATCGCTCTTCCGGTTTGCCGGTTCCATCATACGCCCTCCTTTTCGGGAACAGGATCGGATTCCACATCTTTTTTACCAAATGTGTAGTAATCCTCATCGGGTGTTTTCTCTGGGACTTCCGCCACGGTTTCGCGCCGGCGTGTCCATTGCCGCGCCGCGGAGGTCTCCTTATTATAATACACAGACGTTACATAAAGCAAGCAGAGGAGAGAAAACCGTGAAAGTTCTGATTTTGAGCTGCGACACGGGCGAGGGCCACAACAGCGCCGCAGCTGCCGTCGCCGGGGCGCTGACGCAAAGGGGCATTGAAAGCCATGTCTTTGACCCGCTCGTGCTCGCGGGAAAGTACGCCGAGCGCTTCGTATCCGGCGCATATACGACAATTATGAAAAAAGCGCCGTCGGCGTTCAACGCGCTCTACCGCGCCGGGGATATTTACAGCTCGACCGGCATCACCTCGCCGGTCTACCACGCAAACGCCCGGTACGCCGCAAATCTGCGCGCATTCATCGAAACGAACGGGTATGACCGCGTGGTATGCACGCACCTCTACCCAATGGAGACGCTGACCGCCATCCGGAAATCGGGAGATTTCACCGTGCCGTGCTACGGCGTGCTGACGGACTACACCTGCATCCCCTTCCTTGCCGAGACCGATCTGGACGGCTACTTCATCGCGCACGAGGATCTGCGCGCCGAGCTTGTGGAAAAGGGCATTCCGTCGGATCGCATCATCGTCACCGGCATCCCGGTGGACGAAAAGTTCGCGCATCACATGGAAAAGGCCGCGGCGCGCAACTATCTTGCCATACCGCAAAATCAGGATGTGTTCCTCATTATGAGCGGCGGCATCGGCGTCGGGAACGCGGGCGCGATCTGCGACGAGATCCTCCGGCGGCACAGCGGAGCGTTCACGGTCTATATCCTCGTCGGGCGCAACAGCGATCTCAAGCAGACGCTCGAGGAGAAATACGCCGGAAACGAGCACGTCCGCATCGTCACGTTCACGAAAAAGGTGAATGTGTACATGAACGCCGCCGATGTGATGATCTCCAAGCCCGGCGGACTTACAAGCACCGAGGCGGCGGTGGCGCAGGTCCCGCTCGTGCAGCTTCTCGTATATACCGCGTGCGAAGCGCCGAACATCGCGTTCTTCTCCTCCCACGGTCTTTCGGAGCGCGCGGAAAACGCCGCCGACGCCGCGGAAAAAGCCGTCGCGCTCGTGCGCGACAAGGCGAGAGCCGAAGCCATGCGCGAGGCGCAGCGAAACACCATTGCGCCCGACGCCGCCGATAAAATTGCGGAAAGGATCGTGCTGTCATGACCGGAAACGAAGCTCTTCTCACCTTTGCTCTGATCGCCGGGGGCTTTCTGCTCGGCGGCGTGATGTTCAGCCGCGCGCTGCCGAAGCTTTTGACGGGCAAGGATGTGTGCGCGCTGCGCGCCGACAAAAATCCGGGCGCTGCGAACGTGTTCGCCGTGTGCGGCGTGCCGATGGGTCTTTTGTGTCTCGCGCTCGACATGCTCAAGGCGTATCTCCCCGTGTCGCTCGCGGCGCAGTATCTCGACACGCAGTCGGTCTGGTTTGCGCTCGCGCTCGCCGCGCCGGTGCTCGGCCATGCCGTCGGCGTATTTAACGGCTTTCACGGCGGCAAATGCATCGCTTCGGCCTTCGGCGCGATGCTCGCGCTCGCGCTCACGGGCGTTTCTCCCAGCGGGCTTCTCCTTCTCGCGGGGCTTTACATCTTCTTCTCCGTCGCCGTAAAGATCCGCCCGCACCGGCTGCGCAGCATACTCGTGTTCGCGCTCTACGGCGTGAGCGCCGCGGTATTCTATTCGCTCCACGGCGAGGGCGCTCTCGCGCTCGGCTGCGGCATGATCGCCGTGACCGGAGTGCTGCGTCACACGCGGCGCTTCTGCGTCCCCGAGGACGAAAAGCCGCGCATTTCCAACTCGGAATTTTGATTTTATAAAAACCCGGGGGCGCGGTTCCATTCCATAGGAACCGCGCCCCCGGGTTTTTATGCCGCCGTGTTCTGCCGGCGTTTCTTCCCGCCGAGCTCGCTCACAAGAGCTGAGCCGAAGATCAGCACCGCGCCGAGAAGCCCGAACGCCGTCAGCCGCTCGTGCAGCAGCAGCGCCGAGAAAAAGAGGGAGGACACAGGGTCAATGTAGCTGAGCACCGCCACCGACTGCGCGGGGAGCTTATTTACATTCCCGAAGTACAGCGCGTACGCAAGGCCGCTGTGTACGATGCCGACGATGAGAACAAGGACGACCGTGCGCGCGTCGAGCACGACCGCGGAAAAATCCTCCGTGAGCAGCAGATACGGGATGAGCACCGCCGCCGCGGAGAGAAGCTGGACGATCGTCTTTTCGTAGGCGTCCTCTACCTCGATCTTCTTATTGATTATTACGGTCGCGGCATAGAGCACCGCCGCAGCCAGACCGAAGGCAATGCCCTTCGCGTCCTGCGCGCCGGGCGGCGCGCCCTCCGCCACGCCGGAGACGAACACCATGCCGAGGATCGCCGCGAGCGCGCAGAGCCCCTTCTTTACGCTGAGCTTTTCACGGAAAAGGACCGGCGAGAGCAGGATCACGATCGTCGGCTGCATGTAAAAGCACATCGTCGCCACCGCCACGGTGGTGCAGTTATAGGCTTCAAAAAGGAGGATCCAGTCAACGCCGATGATCGCGCCCGAAAGGATGAGCAGCGCCAGCTGCTTTTTTTCGACCTTTTCCATCCGGTGATGCTTCACCGCGACGAAGATCAGCAGAAACACGCCGCCGAGCAGCCCGCGGGAAAACGCAAGCAGCCCCGACGAAAACGGGATGTTCCGCCGGAAGATCGCGATCGTGCCGAAGATCAGCATCGCGCTGCACAGGGAAGCATAGGCCTTGCGGTTTTCTTTCATGGTCCCGTATCGCTCCTATTCTTTTCCGCCGTTCGGAACGTCAGCTCCGTCATGGCGATCATGAAAACGGCAAACACCAGAAGATACGCCGGAAGGATCGAAAAGCCGAGCGCACTGCCCAGCAGGCCGAAGAGCGGCGGCGCGAACGTCGAGCCGACGTACGCGCCCGCCATCTGTATGCCGATGATCGCGCCGGAGCTTTCCGCCCCGAAGTTTGCGGGTGTGGAGTGAATGATGCAGGGATAGATCGGCGCGCAGCCGAGCCCCATCACGACAAAGGCGGCAATGGCGGCGGTATGCGAATGTATCGGGAGCGCGAGCGCCGCGATGCCGCAGAAAAGCACGCCCGTGCCAAGGCGGATCATTTTCCTGTCGCCGAGACGGTCGGCAGCAAAGCCGCTCACGAACCGCCCCGCGGTGATGCCGATATAAAAGAGCGCAGCCAACCCCGCGGCATCCTCCGTGGGAAGCCCCTTGACCGCGACAAAATACGTGCTTGCCCACTGCATCGCCGTGGCTTCCGCGGCGCAGTAGCCGAAAAAGCCCGCGAGAAGATACGGCACGCCCTTTATTTTCAGCGCGCCGCGCACGCCGACGCTCCGCCGTTTTTCCTCCGGTGCGGTGCCGCCGGCTTTTTTCCACACAGGCAGCGTCACGAGCAGAAGCACCGCGATACAGAGCTGCACGAGCGCCACGGCGCGGTAGCCGTCGTTCCATGTCCGGTGCGTCAGCGCCCAGCTCATAACAAACGGGCTGACGATCGTGCCGACGCCCCAGAAGCAGTGCAGCCAGCTCATGTGCTTCGCTCCGCAGTGCAGCGCGACGTAGTTGTTCAGTCCCGCGTCCACCGCGCCCGCACCCAGTCCGAGCGGAACGGCCATCAGCAGCAAAAACACGTAGTTTTTCGCCAGCGAAAAGCCCAACAGCGCCAGCGCCGTCGTCGCGACGGAAATCGCCGTCAGCCTGCCCGTGCCGAATTTGCGAATCAGCCTCGCGCTGTTCAGGCTCGAAATGATCGTGCAGAAGGAAATCAGCATCTGAATCAATCCCGCGCCCCAGAGCGGCGCATTCAGGCTGACGGTCATCGCCGGCCACGCGCTGCCCAGCACCGAATCCGGCAGGCCAAGGCTGATGAACGATAGATAGATCAGCGTCAACAATGCAGTCGAAACCACATTCATTCCCCTTTTTCCAAACCAAATTTATAAATCTTCTCTTTATGATGGTATGCCCATTTTTCCCGCAAACAAAAGCCCCCAGTCACAGACTGAGGGCTTGAAGAAGCAAATCTTACTTCTCGGAAGCGGTTTCGGCTTCCATGTTGATGACCTGCTTGCCATCGTAGTAACCGCAGTGCTTGCAGATACGGTGGGCGAGCTTCATCTGCTGGCAGCGCGGGCACTTGACGATACCGGGCGCGGACAGCTTCCAGTTCGCGCGACGCATACGGCCGCGGGACTTCGAGATTTTTACCTTGGGAAGAGCCATTGTTTACACCTCCTCATCCTCGTTCAGCAAAGATGCTAATGCCGAAAAAGGATTTCTGCTGGTCAGATCCTTCTGGCATGAACACGCATTGACGTTCAGGTTTGCGCCACACTGGGCGCATAGCCCGCGGCAATCCTCCTTGCAGAGGATGCGTGAGGGCAATTCAAGCAGGACGGCCGTTCGAACGGCGTCATCCAGCTCGAGCACATGGCCCGTGTATGTGTACTGATCCTCTTCAACCTCAAGCTCGCCGTCGCCTCTGTCGCGGATGAAAGCCTCGTCCACCTCGGCGGTGACAGGCGTGTTCGTCGGCGTCAGGCATCGGGCACAGCGGGATTGGATCACGGCGCGGGCCTCACCGCGCACAAGTACGGTCTCATCGGCGAGCATATATGTGCCGGAAAGCGAAACCGGCCCGACATACGCGATCGTATCGCCGTTCCAGTGATCCTCGCCCCATGTGTCCTCCAGCTCAAAAGGGACGTCAACGCCCTTTTTCTGAATTCCCTTGGTGATATCCAGCTTCATCGTTCCACCTCAAAGTTGACCGTTCCATATTATACGCAGTTTATCTTGCCTTGTCAAGCAAAATGTGATTTTCAACAAATTTTCCCGCTTACAGCTTGGAGACGATCTCCAGCGTGTCGCGCGCGATCGGCAGCTCCTCGTTGGTCGGGATGCGCAGCACCTTGATCGTGGAATCGTCCGTGCTGATGATGCCGACCGTGCCGCGCTTGTTCTTCGCCGGGTCGATCTTCACGCCCATGAAGCTCAGGCCGTTGATCACGTGCTCGCAGGCCTCGCAGTCGTTCTCGCCGATGCCCGCCGTGAAGACGATCGCATCCGCGCCGCCCACCGCCACATTGTATGCGCCGATGTACTTCTGGATGCGGTAGGTCCAAACGTCCAGCGCCGCCTTCGCCTGCTCGTCGCCCTTTTCGGCGGCCGCCTTCACGTCGCGCATGTCGCTGGAGCAGGAGAGACCGGCAAAGCCGCTCTTCTTGTTCAGGCAGTTGAGCATCTGGTGGATGTCCATGCCGGTGTTGTCCATGATGTATTCCAGCACCGCCGGATCGACGTCGCCGGAGCGCGTGCCCATCAGCACGCCCTCAAGCGGGGTCAGGCCCATGGAAGTATCCACAACCTTGCCGCCCACAATCGCGCTCAGGGAAGAGCCGTTGCCCAGGTGGCAGATGATGAACTTGCAGTCCTCCGGCTTCTTGCCCAGGAACTTCGGCGTCTCGCCCGCGATGAAGCGGTGGCTCGTGCCGTGGAAACCGTAGCGGCGAACCTTCAGGCTCGTGTAGTATTCATACGGCACGCCGTAGAGGAACGCCTTCTTGGGCATCGTCTGGTGGAAGGCCGTATCGAAAACCGCGACGTTCGGCTTGTTCGGCATGACCGCCTGGCAGGCCTTGATGCCCGCGATGTTCGCCGGCTGATGCAGCGGTCCGAGCGGCACAAGCTCCTCGATCCCCTTCATCGTCTCTTCCGTCACCAGCACGGAGTTCTTGAACGTCTCGCCGCCGTGGAGCACGCGGTGGCCGCAGGCGCCGATCTCGTCCAGAGAAGTGATCGCGCCGTTGTCCTTGTCCGTCAGCGCGGAGAGGACGGCGGAAATCGCCTCGGTGTGGTCCTTCATGTTGCGGGTGAACTCGATCACCTTGTCGGTGCCCAGCACAGTCTGCTTGAAGTGCGTGCCCTCGATGCCGATGCGCTCGACCAGGCCCTTCGCCTTGACGGACTCGTCGTCCATGTCGATGAGCTGGAACTTCAGGGAGGAAGAGCCAGCGTTGATGACCAGAATCTTCATGGAAAGTATCTCCTTGCTTCTTATGATAGGAACTCTGATGATAGGGAAAACGCGCGGCCTCCGCTTATCAGACGACCGCGCGCAATCAGTCGATTAAGCCTGCGCCTTGACCGCCGCGATGGCCACGACGTCCACGATGTCCTCGACGGAGCAGCCGCGGGAGAGGTCGTTGACCGGCTTGGCCAGACCCTGAATAACCGGGCCGATGGCCTTCGCGTTGCCCAGACGCTGCACCAGCTTGTAGCCGATGTTGCCCGCCTGCAAATCCGGGAAGACCAGCACGTTCGCCTTGCCGGCAACCGGGCTGCCCGGGCACTTGAGCTCGCCGACGGAGGAGACCAGCGCCGCGTCGGCCTGCATCTCGCCGTCCACGTTCAGCTCCGGCGCCTGCTCGTGCACCAGCTTGACGGCGCCCGCCACCTTGTCCACGTTCTCGTGCTTCGCGGAGCCCTTCGTGGAGAAGGAGAGCATCGCCACGCGCGGATCCATGCCCAGCAGCGCCTTGCCGGTCTGCGCGGAAGCGATCGCGATGTCCGCGAGCTGCTCGCTGGTCGGGTCGATGTTCACGGCGCAGTCGCCGAACACCAGCACGCCGTTGTCGCCGTACTTATGATCCTGCACCTCCATCAGGAAGCAGGAAGAAACGGTCTTGATGCCCGGCGCGCCCTTGATGATCTGCAGCGCAGGACGCAGCACGTCGCCGGTGGTGTTGATCGCGCCCGCGACCATCGCGTCCGCGTCGCCCATCTTGAGCATCATCGTGCCGTAGAACAGCGTGTTCTTCAGGCACAGCTCGGTGGCCTTTTCCAGGGTCATGCCCTTCTTCTCGCGGATATGGAAAAGCTGCTCGGCGTAGGAAGCGGTCTTCTCGCTCGTCGCCGGATCGACGATCATCACGCCGGTCAGGTCAACGCCCAGCTCGGCGGCCTTCGCCTCGATCTCGGCCTTCGCGCCCACCAGCGTGATCTTGGCCAGACCCAGCTTCACGATCTTCTCCGCGGCCTGCACGGTGCGCGGCTCGCTGCCCTCAGCCAGCACGACGTGCTTCACATCGGCGGCGGCTTTCGCTCTGATTTTGTCAATGACAGACATTTGTAAATCCTCCTTGACGTGATATAATAGGCTTATCCGAAGATAAACCTGCGGTGTACAAGACGATACAGCATTATTATAGCGCAATTTGTCGTTTTTGAAAAGGACGGCGC
>ERZ857840.1906-NODE-1906-length-21748-cov-5.556954_pt1 | contig 21748 bp, 20 predicted proteins | sample MGYA00519760_ERZ857840 | MGnify/ENA primary metagenome ERZ857840 (study PRJEB31778, sample SAMEA3449371) | human gut metagenome | biome: human gut; feature: human-associated habitat; material: faeces | place: United Kingdom | collected 2010/2012 ... | reverse complement strand
AGAATGAACACAAAAAATGGGTATCGGCGGGGAGCGGTGACAGAACATCGTTCCCCTTTTTCTATCAAACGGTCGAAATACGGAAGGATGGCAGTATGGAACAGACGGAATTGAACGTAAACCTGGGCTCTCGTGCTTACCCGATTCATTTCGGGCGCGGGCTGCTTGAGCATCTTGCGGATTATGTAAATCTCGACCGCAAGGTGCTGGTGCTGACGGACGACGGCGTGCCGAAAGAGTATCTGGATACAGTGCTTGCCCAGTGCCCCAACGGCAGTGCGGAAGTCGTGCCGATGGGCGAAGGCGCTAAATCATTCCCTGTGTTTGAACGTGTTTGCGCGCGGATGCTGGAACTGAACTTCGGACGCAGGGATCTGCTCATCGCGCTGGGCGGCGGTGTTGTGGGCGACCTGGGCGGTTTTGCCGCAGCCGGCTATATGCGCGGCATTGACTTTATTCAGATTCCCACCACAACGCTTTCCCAGATCGATTCGTCGGTCGGCGGCAAGACCGCCATCAACTTAAACGGCGTCAAAAACATCATCGGCGCGTTTTATCCGCCGCGCGCCGTGCTGATCGATCCGGACGTGCTGTCCACGCTGCCGCCGGAGCAGTTCTCCGGCGGCATGGCCGAGGCGATAAAAATGAGCGTCACGTCCGATCCGGCGCTGTTTTCGCTGATCGAGACCCAGCCGGTCGCGGAGCATATCGAGCAGATCATCGAGGGCGCATTGCGGATCAAGCGTGACATCGTTGAACAGGACGAGCGCGAGAGCGGCCTGCGCATGCTCCTGAATTTCGGGCACACACTGGGCCACGGGATCGAAACGGGCAGCGGCCTGACACTGACGCACGGCGCGTGCGTCGCGCTGGGGATGCCCGCCTTCTGCTCGGCCGAGGTGCGTGCGCGTCTGCTGCCGGTGCTCAAAAAGGTCGGTCTGCCGACGGCCGTGTCGTTCGATCCGGAACGTGTCTGGCAGGCCATGCTGCACGACAAAAAATCCTCCGGCGGATCGGTCAGCCTGATCGTTCCAACAGCCATCGGACACTGTGAAATCCGAAAAACACCGGCCGACGAAATTTCAAACTGGCTGCTGGCCGGAGGTGCACAATGACGCGGACGATACTGCCCGGCTTGCGCACAGGTGTGATTCGGATTCCCGCCTCCAAATCACAGGCGCACCGGATGCTGATCTGCGCAGCACTCTCTGCATCGCCGTCTCATTTGATTTTGGACGGCTTCAGCGCGGATATTGAAGCGACGATGCAGTGTCTGGAAGCGCTTGGCGCACGATGCGAAAAAATTTCGGACGGACTTCTTGTTTCACCGGTCAGCGTTTGCCCAGCGCAGGCGCGGCTAGATGTAGGCGAAAGCGGATCGACACTGCGGTTTCTACTTCCAGTGCTTGGGGCACTTGGCATTCGGGCAGAAATTCAGATGCACGGGAGGCTCCCGGCACGTCCTCTGTCCCCGCTGTGGGAGGCTTTGGAGATGCACGGCATGCGGCTGCAGCAGGACGGGTCTGTCCTGCATACGGACGGGCAGTTGACCGCAGGAGACTATTCCCTGCCCGGCAATGTTTCCTCGCAGTTTATTTCCGGGCTTTTGTTTGCGCTGCCGCTTCTAAGCGGAAACAGCACGCTGACGGTCACGGGCGCGCTCCAATCGGCGCGGTACGTCGCCATGACGGAGCAGGCGCTTGCGGAAGCGGGAATTCTTATAAAAAAGGACGGGCCGGTCTGGCAGATCGGCGGTGAGCAGCGCTATGCGGCGCCTTCTTTGCAGACGGTCGAGGGAGACTGGTCAAACGCGGCGTTTTTCCTGTGCATGGGCGCGCTGTCGGAGGCGGGCGTGACTGTAACGGGGCTGAATCCCGAATCGCTGCAGGCAGACCGGGCTATTACGGAAATTCTGACACGTTTCGGCGCAAAGTTAGCCATCTCTGAGCATGCCGTTATCGTGCGACGCGGAAATCTGCATGGAATCACGCTGGACGCAGGGCCGGTTCCGGATCTCATCCCAGTTGTCTCCTGTCTTGCCGCGCTTTGCAGCGGGGAAACGCAGATTGAAAATGCAGCGCGGCTGCGGCTGAAAGAATCCGACCGTTTGCAAACGACGGCAGCGCTCCTTTCCGTGCTTGGCGGATGCGTACATGAATTGCCGGACGGTCTGGTTATTTTAGGCCGCGACCGCCTTTCCGGCGGAACAGCGGACGCTTGTGGCGACCACCGCATCGCCATGAGTGCGGCTATGGCCGCCTGCGGCTGCGAAGGCCTGGTTACGGTGTCTGGAAGCGAATGCGTCGCAAAATCCTATCCCGCATTCTGGGAGGACTTTGCTTCTTTGAAGGAGGATGCAGTATGAGCAGCGTGTATACCGGAAATCTGACCGTTTCCATCTTCGGGCAGTCCCACGCGCCCGCCATCGGCGTTACGATTGATGGACTCCCAGCTGGATTTCCCATCAATCTGGATGAATTGCAGTTTTTTTTAAGCCGCCGTGCGCCCGGACAGAATGCGTGGTCAACGCCGCGCAGAGAGGTTGACGCCCCGGAAGTTTTATGCGGGCTGAAAAACGGAAAAACCTGCGGCGCGCCGCTCACGGCCATCATCCGCAACACCAACACACGCTCCGGCGATTACGAAAATCTAAAGGATGTTCCCCGCCCTGGCCATGCAGACTACACTGCGCAGGTCAAATTCGGCGGCGCACAGGACGCAAGCGGCGGCGGACATTTTTCCGGTCGGCTGACCGCGCCGATGTGCATTGCCGGCGGTATTTGCATGCAGCTGCTGGAACACGAGGGTGTCCGCATCCGCGCGCGCATCTTATCCATTGGAACTGTCACCGACAGCGCACCGTTTGACGCGCCGGTCGCGGGAAAGCCGTTTCCAGCCGTTTCTGACGGCGCAGCTACAACCATGCAGGAGGAAATCGCGCAGGCGAAGGCGGACGGAGATTCCGTCGGCGGCGTGATTGAATGTGTGATAGACGGGCTTCCGGCAGGCATTGGCGAGCCGATGTTTGGTGGGCTGGAAAACCTGATTGCGCGTACTGTGTTCGCCATTCCGGCGGTCAAGGGCGTGGAGTTCGGCGCAGGTTTTGCTGCCGCGCGGCTGCGCGGCAGTGAGAATAACGATCCGTTCCGCGTGCAAAATGGGCACATTGTCACGGAAACGAACAACTGTGGCGGTATTTTGGGCGGCATTTCGACCGGCATGCCGGTTGTGTTCCGTGCCGCATTCAAACCAACGCCGTCCATTTCCCGGACACAGGCCTCCGTCAGCCTTTCGCGGATGGAAAATGAAACGCTCGTCATCCATGGGCGACACGACCCATGTATCGTACCGCGGGCCGTCCCGTGCGTAGAGGCTGCGGCAGCGATTGCCGTGCTGGATGCGTGGATGGGCCGTAAAAAGGAGACAGGCTATGAATTCTAAGACGCTGCGCTGCGGTCTGCTCGGCCGGACACTTGGTCACAGCTACTCTCCTGCCATTCACCGACAGCTTGCGGGATATTCTTACGACTTGTTTGAAACAGAGCCGGAGGCGCTCAGCGCATTTTTGCAGTCCGGATGCTTTGACGGACTGAACGTGACCATTCCGTATAAAAAAGACATAATCCCCTATTGTGCGGAACTCTCCGAAACAGCCCGTGCCATCGGGGCGGTCAACACCATTGTCCGCAGGACAGACGGGACACTCTGGGGCGACAACACCGACGCTTACGGATTTTCCATGCTGGTACAATCCAGCGACGCGGAGATACGCGGCAAAAAGGCGCTCATTTTCGGCAGCGGCGGCGCATCGGCGACCGCACAGTATGTCCTGCGGCAGATGGGCGCGCGGGAGGTTGTTGTTATTTCGCGTCACGGGACAAACAGTTACGAGAATCTCGACCGGCACGCGGATACGGAGATCGCCGTCAATACAACGCCGGTCGGCATGTATCCGAACACCGGCGTATCGCCTGTTGATTTAAGCCGGTTTCCGAAGCTGGAAGCCGCGCTGGATGTGGTCTACAATCCTGCGCGGACGAAATTTCTGCTTGAGGCCGAGCGGCTCGGCCTCAAGCGGGCGAACGGACTTTTGATGCTCGTCGCACAGGCCAAGAAAAGCTGTGAGGATTTTCTGGGTGAACCGATTGCGGATGAACGTATCGGCGCAATCACAAAAGCGCTGACCGCGCAGATGCAGAATGTGATTCTCATCGGCATGCCGGGCAGCGGCAAGACGACAATCGGCACGAGACTTGCTGCACAGCTGGGCCGCACATTCCTAGACGCAGACACCGTACTCGAGCAGAAGGCCGGGATTCCCATTCCAGAGATTTTCCGGCTTGAGGGCGAGGAAGGCTTCCGTCAGAGGGAGACGGCGGTGCTGACGGAACTGGGCAAGCACTCCGGGCTTGTGATTGCCACGGGCGGCGGGTGCGTAACAAAGTCAGAAAATTACCCGCTGCTGCATCAGAACGGGACGATTTTCTGCCTGACGCGCGAATTGGATCGGCTTCCCTTGGACGGAAGACCTGTCTCGCAGGCGCTCGGCGCAGAAGAAATTTATCGGCGCAGGAAGCCTTTGTATGAAAAATTTGCAGATGCTATGATTAACAATGACCGCACGGTAGAGGATGCTGTGCATCAGATTCTGGAGGTGCTTGGATGAAGCTGCTGATTTTGAACGGGCCAAATCTTAATCTGCTCGGCCTGCGGGAACCGGATATTTACGGCCGGCAGAATTACGCCGCGCTGGTGCAGTTCTGCGAATCAGTCTGCCGTGAAGAAGACATCTCTTGTAAAGTCTTCCAGTCCAACCATGAGGGCACACTGGTGGACGAAATCCAAGCTGCTTACGGCGTGTTTGACGGTATCGTTATCAATCCAGCAGCCTATACGCACACAAGCGTTGCGATTTTAGACGCATTGAAAGCCGTTGCGCTTCCGGCAGTCGAGGTACACTTGTCCGATGTGACGAAACGTGAGGACTTCCGGCAGGTCTCCTATGCGCGGCTGGCTTGCGTAAAGACTTATATGGGACTTGGCTTCGAGGGCTACCGGCAGGCAATCCTGTTTTTGAAGGAATATCTGAATAAAAATTCAGATTAGATCATTTATCATGCATCAGGCAGCCCGTGTGGGCTGCCTGATTTTTCGCCTTAATATGCAGGAATACAGTTTGCTGTCTTTCATCAAAATGAATCAAATCTTTCTTGAATGTTCATATATTTTATGTTTATACTAATTTTTGAATGATTTCCGTTGAAAATACGAATTTTTTGAAAAAAATTTTTCTTGAAATGACAAATTGCATCTTGAAAAATGCACTTTGATGTATTATACTTTCACACAGCAAATCAATTCAGGAGGGAATAGATATGAAAAAGATTCTTGCATTGCTTCTCGCGGCTGTCCTCGTTCTGGGCATGGCCGCGTGTGCTGCTTCTCCCGCGGCTCCCACGCAGACGACGTCCGATACGGCTTCTGACGCATCCGATACACCTGCTTCCAACGCTGAAACGCCTGCAGCATCCTCCGGTGCCAAGCTGCGCTTCGTCACCGGCGGCGAATCCGGCACGTACTACGCCTTCGGCTCTGTCATTGCCCAGCACGCGACGAACAACGCGGGCGTTGACATTGTCGGTCTGGTCGGCAACGGCTCCCAGTCGAATATTTTTGAGCTGGAAGACGGCAACGCGGAGCTGGCCTTCTGCCAGTCCGACGTGATGGCCTACGCCTACGACGGCACGAACCTGTTTGCCGACACCGGCGCTGTCAGCTGCTTCTCCACGGTCGCCGCGCTCTACACCGAGCAGGTGCAGATCGTCACGACCGATCCTGAGATCAAGTCTGTTGACGATCTCAAGGGCAAAAACGTCTCCATCGGCGCGGCCGGTTCCGGCGTGTATTTCAACGCCATGGACGTGCTCAGTGCTTACGGCCTGACGGAGTCTGACATCAACCCGACGTATCAGTCTTTCGGCGACAGTGCAGATTCTCTGAAAAACGGCCAGATCGATGCGGCCTTCATCGTTGCGGGCGCTCCGACAACGGCAATCACCGATCTTGCAACGACCAAGGATGTCTATCTCGTTTCTCTGGACGACGAGCACGTTGACCAGCTGCTTGCCTCTTCCCCGTATTACACTAAGGTCACGATTGGCAAGGATGTCTACGGTCTTGACACTGACACCATCACCGTCGCCGTCAGCGCAGTCGTTCTCGCCCGCGACGACGTTTCCGAGGATGCAATCTACAAGCTGGTCGCCGATATCTTCGATAACGCCGCCAGCCTCATCGACACACACGCCAAGTACGCAGAGGTCAGCACCGAATTTGGCGCTTCCGTCACTTCCGTCCCCTATCATCCGGGCGCTGCCAAGTACTTCGCCGAGAAGGGCTTTGACGTTCCCACCAAGTAAAGTTTCACGCGTGCTTTACGCATAACCGGCGCTACGGCAGGGTCTCCCTGCCGTAGTTGTCGTACAGAAAAAAGATAAAGGAGAGATGCACCTTGTCCAAAAATCCCGACAAGACAACCCCCGCGACCGCAAACGCTGGTACAGAGCAGAATATCGCTGCCGACGTTGACGAGGTCATGCGCAAATACGACCGTGAATCCAACACCCGCATCTGGTCCGGCTGGCGCGCCATTGTCATTAAGGTCTTTATGGCGTGCTTCGCCGTGTACTGCATCTGCATGACGCTTTTTTCCACAGCCATGCCGGAGATCCGCCTGCCGCTGTTCATGGGCTTTATCATTCTTGCGGGCTTTTTGAATTTCCCGGCCAGCAAGCACCATGTGAAGCCCAACTATTTGCCGTGGTATGATATTTTTCTCATGGTGATCGGCGCGGCCTGTTTTTTCTACTTTGCGCTCAACGCCATGACGATGATTCGGCTTGCAACCCGCATCCAGCCCATTCATGTGGCCATCGGCTGCATTGGTATTCTGATTCTGGTCGAACTCTGCCGCCGCTGTGTGGGTTTGCCCATTCTTGTGGTCGCAGGTCTTCTGATTGTTTATGCGTTCTATAATCAGCTAAGTTACGGTGCAAGCTTTTATAAGGCGCTGCAGAATATCATCTACAAGCTGTTTTACACGACCAGCGGCGTGATCGGTACGCCAGTCAGCGTCTGCTATACCTACATCGTGCTGTTTATCATCTTCGGCGCGTTTTTGGAGCGTACCGGCATTGCGAACTTTTTCATCTCATTCGCAAACCGGCTTGCAGGTTGGTCTTCTGGCGGCCCGGCGAAGGTTGCAGTTATTTCTTCCGCGCTGTGCGGCATGGTGTCCGGATCCTCGGTCGGCAACACGGTCACGACCGGCTCATTTACCATCCCGATGATGAAAAAAACCGGTTATAAGCCGGAGTTTGCAGGAGCAGTTGAAGCTGCTGCCTCAACCGGCGGCCAGATCATGCCGCCTATCATGGGTGCAGCAGCATTCCTGATGGCAGAGTATATCGGCATTCCGTATGCGCAGGTCGCGGTCAAAGCGATTCTGCCTGCGATTTTGTATTTCACCGGCATCTTCATCTCTGTGCATCTGGAGGCAAAAAAACTCGGTCTGAACGGCATCCCGAGAGATCAGCTTCCCAAGTGGCAGCTTCTGGTTCGTGACTGCTATCTGATTTTGCCGCTGGTACTGTTGGTCTGGCTCGTGTCCTCCGGCGCAAAGACAATGTCGCACTCCGCCGCGTATTCCATCCTCGCGGCCATTGCGGTCGGGCTTATCAACTTTTTCACGCTCCGTCTGCGCGACACGCAGACGCACACGCTCCGCACCGTCGGCAAGGCTGCGTTCAGCGCGGCCGGGGACTCCGCAAAATCCGTCTTTGATTCTCTGGAGGCAGGCGCGAAGGGCGCCATTACTGTTGCAGTTGCCTGCGCGATGGCTGGTATCATCGCAGGCTGCATCACCGTCACCGGCCTCGCCTCCATCCTCATCAACGCCGTTGTGCAGCTAGCAGGCAGCGCGACCTTTATCGGCCTGATTCTGACCATGGTGTGCTGCATCATCCTCGGCATGGGCGTACCGACGACCGCAAATTACTGTATCATGGCCTCCACCTGCGCGCCGATCCTCATCAAGATGGGGTATCCCCTCGTGGCCGCGCACTTCTTCGTGTTCTATTTCGGCATTGTCGCCGACATCACGCCGCCTGTCGCGCTGGCCGCCTATGCAGGCTCCGCGATTGCGAAATCGAACCCCATGAAGACTGGCATCAATGCAACCAAACTCGCCATCGCAGCCTTCATCGTCCCGTTCATCTTCGCGTATAACCCGCAGATGCTGTTTGAGAATGTCACGAGCGTGTTCCAAATCATTCAGATCGTCATTACAGCGCTTCTCGGCATTTTTGCAGTTGCTGCCGGTCTGGAGGGCTATATCCTCCGGCCCATGCACTGGCCGCTGCGCGTGCTCGCGGTGATCGGCGGACTGACGCTGCTGATCCCGGGCACTGTTTCGGATTTAATCGGTCTTGTGATCGTTGCCGGGATCATTGCGCTCCAGGTCATGCAGAACAAAAAGGCCGCACGCGAAGCCGTATAAGTTTTGGGCAAATCATACCGACTGTCCCCTTGCAAAAATCCTTGGAATTGGCTATAATACAGGCAAAGACATGGATGATTTTTGCAAACAGGAGGTCAGAATATGAACTGCAAGGTCAAACAGTGCTGCGCAGCGCTGGCAGCGCGGAAGCTTGCCGAGCGCGATCCTGCCATCGTGGAGATCACACGCGGCGGAAAGAACAAATCGCATCATGTGCTTCGGAAGTCGGACATGAAAAAGGTCGGTCTGATCGCAGGCAGCGCATTCGTCGCGCTCACGGCACTGAATGTGTACAGCCACTACAAGCTCCATCAGGCCATTGCAGACCGTAAGGTTAAGAAGCAGCTCGAACCCATGCGTGCTGAGCTTGAAGAGCTGCGTACGCAGAACGAAGCGCTCCGTCAGGCGCTGGCAGAGATCAAGCCCCGCCAGCCGGAGCCCGCGCCGGAAACAAAGACGGCTGCGGAAAAAACAGCGGAATAACATCGAAGCGGCCCCTGTGAAATGCAGGGGCCGCTTTTGTTCTATGCGAAAAAGCAGTTTGCAGGGGCCGATGCCCACATCGGCCCCTGCAACTTGTAATCGGGTTCAGACATATTATTTCTTCAATCTAAAGCTCAGGCCATCATATTGTTGCCCGTTGACCTCTCGTGTGCCTACGTTGCGATTGCATTCAACAAAGCCGAGCTTTTCAGCACAACGAATCATACGAACATTGCCTGACCAGGTCTGCGTGTAAATTTCGTCCGCGCCGATTTTTAACTGGTAATTTATAAAGGCACGCAAAGCGTTTGTGCCGATCCCATTGCCCCACAAATTGGGTTCGTAAATACAAATTCCGACAGCCAGATGGACCGTCTGTCCACTCTCGGCTGCTCCGATCCATTCGTAGTTTTCGTCAATGTGATAGGCATTTACCGAGCCGATATGCCTGCCGTTCCATTCGATCTCAAGCCTGTAACGGCGGACATCATCCGGACGATCTTTCATGGATTCGTAGGATTCTGTCCAGCTTCTGCGTTCGCTGTCTTCGTCCGTATCTTCTTTTTCCCAAGGAGCGTCCCAGTTTTCCCATTCACGCTCCACGGTGAACCAGCGCACATAGTCTTCAATGTCGGACTCTATCATATCCCGAAGGATGATGTTTTCAAATTCGATCCTCATCATGAACTCCTTCGCGTTTAATCCAAAGGCTTGTATAACAGTAACTGCTTTGAGATACGCCTTGGCGCACGCGCCGGGCGCGTCTGTTTTATATGTGTGCTGAGATCCAGTCGTACATTTCGTGATAGGCCGCTTCGTTCAGAGGGAAGGTTTTTTCATCCTCCATCTGGCTTTTTTCGTAGCAGTATTCGCCGTGCCAGCATTCGCATTTCATGCTGCTCTCGTCGAAGTTGACCTCCTTCTGCGTCAGCATGACGATGTTCGGCGTGACGCGGAAGCGGAGTTTGCCATAGCTTCCGGTAAAGATGTTGTTGTTTTCAAAGCTGTGCAGCACCGGCAGAAATAACGGTTCCATATGCGTCTGCCCTCCCTTTTTTGTGTATCATACCACAATTTCCGCCGCACGGCAAGATTGTTTGACTTTGCCCGCGCGGTATGCTATGATTGCTGGGATTCTTTTTTACGATAAAGGGGCAAAGGCAATGCAAAAGCAGACAAAAGGCAGTATTCTGCTTCTCCTGTGCGCCATGATCTGGGGCGCGGCGTTCGTCGCTCAGAGCGAGGGCATGCAGTATGTTGGACCATTTACGATGGGCGCGGCGCGTTTTTTTCTGGCGGGGCTTGTGCTTCTGCCTGTCATTGCTGTGCTCGACCGCAAGGGTTGGTCGCAGAACCGGCCGGTCACAGGGTCTGATAAGAAAAAGCAGCTGCTGGCCGGCGTGATCTGCGGCGTGCTGCTGTTCGCGGCGACAACGCTCCAGCAGTTCGGCCTTCTTGATACAACGGTCGGAAAATCCGGCTTTGTAACGGCACTTTATATCGTGTTCGTCCCCATTCTGGGTACGGTCATAGGCAAGCGTGCCGGACTGCGGGTCTGGCTCTGCGCACTGGCTGCTGTGTGCGGGATGTATCTGCTGTGTGTCGGCTCCGGCTTTTCGGTTTCAGACGGCGATCTGCTGACGCTTGGGTGCGCGGTACTGTTCGCAATTCATATCTGCTATGTCGGCGCGGTCGTGCCGCATATGGACGGTGTGCGGCTAAGCTGCGTGCAGTTCCTGGTCTGCTCCGCGCTGTCGGCGGTCGGTATGCTCCTGTTTGAAGCGCCAGACTGGGGTTCCATTTTGCAGTGCTGGTGGCCCATTGTCTATGCGGGTGTTTTCTCCGGCGGCGTGGCATATACGTTTCAGATCATCGGCGAACGTGACGTGCAGCCAACGTTGGCGTCTCTGCTTATGAGCCTGGAATCCGTCTTTGCCGCCCTGTTCGGCTGGCTGCTGCTCGACCAAACGCTCTCCGCACGGGAACTGTTCGGCTGCGCGGTCATGTTCGCGGCGATCATTCTGTCGCAGCTGCCGGAGAGGCGGAAGGGCGCTGTGTAAAGCGACCCGGTACGGTGCTTCCGTACCGGGTCTTGTTTATTGGAGCAGTTGGCAGGGGCGGGGCTCCGCCCGATGGGCAGTTGAAAATATGCACAGCATTCTGTAGGGGCCGATGCCTACATCAGCCCCTACAAACAGATATGTAGGTGCTTACGGATTCGCTGTAAATTTTTTTGCTTATTCAATCAGGCAGACAGCGTGGGCGGCGATGCCTTCGCCGGAGCCGGTAAAGCCGAGGCGTTCTTCGGTCGTCGCCTTGACGCTGATGTTTCCGATATCGGTGCGCAGCGCATCGGCAATATTCCGGCGCATCTGCGCAATATACGGCGCAAGCTTTGGCCGCTGGGCGATGATGGTCGCGTCGAGATTGCCGAGGCGGTATCCGGCCTCTGCCAGTCTCCGGCTGACCTCGCGCAGCAGCTCCATGCTGTCCGCGCCGAGATAGCGGTCGTCGTTATCCGGGAAAAGCTTGCCGATGTCGCCCATGGCCGCCGCGCCGAGCAGCGCGTCCATGACGGCATGGACAAGCACATCCGCGTCGGAATGACCGTCCAGTCCCTTTTCATACGGGATCGTCACGCCGCCGAGAATCAGTGCGCGGCCGGAAACCAGCCGGTGAACGTCATAGCCATGGCCGATTCTCATACGCCCGCCCTCCGGCGCAGGATCAGCGCGGCCAGCTCCAGATCGAGCGGCGTTGTGATCTTCAGGTTCTCTTCATCGCCGTCGGTCAGCTGCACGGGCATGCCGAGCGCTTCGACAGCGCTGCAATCATCCGTGATTGCAATTTCCTGTTCTTTCGCATTCTGAAGCGCTGCGGCAAGCAGATCACGGTCGAAAACCTGCGGGGTTTGGACGGCGTAGAGTTTGCTGCGGTCGGGCGTTTCCTCAACTGCGCCATCTGTCGAGACTTTGATGGTGTCCTTGACGCGCACAGCGGGCGCTGCTGCACCGAACTTTTTTGCCTTGGAAACAGCGCGGCAGATGACTGCGTCGGTCACGAGCGGCCGTGCGCCGTCGTGGACGGCAACAAGCTGCGTGCGGTCAGAAACAGCTGCAAGTCCCGCCATGACGGAATCTGTCCGCGTCTCGCCGCCCGCGACGACCATGCGCATTTTGTCATACGCTTTGAGATACCGGCTGACCTTTTCCAGCAGTTCCTGCTGCGTGACAACGATAATCTCGTCGATCATGGCGCACTTATCAAACACGTCAACCGTCCGGCAGATGACCGGCAGGTTTTCCAGCACCGTCAGAATCTTATTCGTACCGCCCATGCGCGAGGATGTGCCTGCGGCGACGATCACGGCAGCACAGTAGGGCCGCCCAATCTTCTCCTTGATTGCAAGCCCCTTGCGGAGCCTTTCGCTGAGTTTCATACCTGTTTTCTCCTGTTCACAGCCCTTGCACGAGCGTTTTATAGGTTTCCCCGCGCACCATAAAATTCTTGAACTGGTCAAATGCGGCGCAAGCTGGGGAAAGTGTCACGATATCCCCGGGGACAGTATACTGCTTTGCCAACCGTACCGCTTCTTCGAGCGTCTGCGCATGCAGAATTTCGGGCTGCCCATTCAAATAGTTCGGCGCAGACTTGACCGCCGCTTCGATCTTCTCCGCCGTCGCGCCGCAGAGAATCAAAAGGCGCACATGCGCACAGATCTCCGGCCCCAGCACATCAAACGGTATTTTTTTATCATATCCGCCTGCGATCAAAACCAGCTTCTGATGGAATGAATGCAGGCCCGCGATCGTGCGCGATGGGCTGGAGGCGATGGAATCGTTATAATATTTCACACCGTCCAGTTCCCGGACAAACTCAATCCGGTGCTCCACTCCCGCGAATGTGCGCGCAATCTCGTCGATATCTTCTTCTGTCGCAAGCCCCTCAACAGCGCAGGCGGCGGCCATATAGTTTTCGATATTGTGGACACCCGGGATGCGGATATCCGCAGCGGCCATGATCCGCTTCCCATTTCTGTAGATCACGCCGTCTTCCAGATATACGCCGTTTTCCGGCTTTGTCTGCCGGGAGAAGTACTCCACTGTTCCGTTTGCATCAGCTGCAAAATCGCGCGTAATAGCATTGTCGTAATTCAGAATAACCTTTCCGGCTTCACTCTGATGCGCAAAGACGTTTTTCTTGGCCTGCACATACTCTGCCATGTCCTTATGCACATCCAGATGGTTCGGAGCCACGTTCGTCACAACGGCAATATCGGCTGAGCGCTCCATCGTCATAAGCTGGAAGGAACTGAGTTCGACAACAGCAATGTCTGTCGGCGTCATGTCCGCTGCCTGCGGCAGAAGCGGCGCGCCAATATTGCCGCCGATCCAGACGCGATGCCCCGCATGCTCAAGAATTTTCGCAATCAACGTCGTGGTGGTCGTTTTGCCGTCGGATCCGGTCACGGCGATGATATGGCAGGGGCAGACCTCGAAAAATACCTCCATCTCGCTGGTAATCTCCGCACCGCTTTCACGCAGCTGGCGCAGCGCCGGGATATCTGGGTGCATGCCGGGGGTGCGGAAGACAATATCGGCCTGCACATCGTCAAGATAATGTTCCCCAACGTGAAGCACAGCACCTGCCTGCTCCAGTTCCAGAACCTCCGCGTCAAGTTTTTCGCGCGGCGTTTTATCACAGGCCAGAACACAGATGCCGCGCGCAAGGAGCATGCGGATAAGCGGCCGGTTGCTCACGCCAATGCCGAGCACAGCGACTCTTTTATCGGTAAGGGAATCAAAATACTGATCAACAAGATGATTCATATCCAAAAGCCTCTTTTATCATTTCCTGTCTGTATTATATCCGCGCGGGAAAGAAATTGCAATCCATTTGACTTTTTCCTGCAAATAAAGTACAATACTTCCGCGACCGGGTCGGACAGTCGCGGGCGCAGCGCCGAAAGGCCGCGCATGAGGAAAGTCCGGGCTCCGCAGGGCAAGGATAACGGGTAACGCCCGCCCAGAGCGATCTGAGGAAAAGTGCAACAGAAATATACCGCCTCGTCCTTTTATACCAGTCAGGAGACTGCAAGCAATGTCTCCCGTCTGCGCCAAAAAAGCCAATAAAGCTCCGCTTTGACGGCAGAGGAGAAAGAACGAAAACCGTTCTCCCGTCCCCCCAACCGACAAAGCCCCGCTTTGACGGCAGAGGAGGCGCAACGGAATGTATGAGCTTTGCCGCTTGCGGCGAAGCGAAGGATATGAAGTTTGCGCCGACGAGGTAAGGGTGGAAAGGTGCGGTAAGAGCGCACCCAATGGCGTGCGAAAGCGTCCATTGCTGTAAACTCTATCCGGAGCAACACCGCAGAGGAAGCAAGGCTTGCCCGGCTGCTTCCGAGAAGGTGGCTGGAGCGTATCGGCAACGATACGCCTAGATAGATGACTGTCGATCACAGAACCCGGCTTACAGACCCGATCGTAAAAAATACGCCTGACTTTTGTCAGGCGTATTTTTTGCTTTTTACAGGGTCTCGAGCCGGATCTTGCCGTCTTCGCAGGTAGCTTTGATCGAGCGGAAGGGCTCGACGTAGCTCCGGATGATGCGCTCGGCGATCGGGTCTTCGAGGTCGGTCTGGATGGCGCGGCGGAGATTGCGCGCGCCGTAGGCGACCGAGTAGGACTTTTTGACCAGGTAGTCCTTGACGCTCTCGTCCCAGGTGAAGTCGATGCCGCGGCTCTCGAGCGACTGGCGGAGCTCCGAGAGCATGATATCCGCGATACCACGGAAGTTCTCCTCGCTCAGCTGGTTAAAACAGACGATCTCGTCGACGCGGTTGATGAACTCCGGACGCAGGAACTCGCCGAGGGCCTTCATGGCCTTCTCCTTCGACTGCTCCGTGAGGCTGCGGCCGAAGCCGACGCTGCCGCCCTTCTGGTTGGAGCCGGCATTGGAGGTCATGATGATGATCGTGTTCTCAAAGTTCACCACGCGGCCCTGCGCGTCGGTGATGCGGCCGTCGTCGAGGATCTGCAGGAGGATGTTCAGCACGTCCGGATGCGCCTTTTCGAGTTCGTCGAAGAGGATGACGGAATACGGGCGGCGGCGGATCTTCTCGGTCAGCTGTCCGGCCTCGTCATAGCCGACATAGCCGGGAGGCGAGCCGATGATCTTCGAGACGCTGTGCTTTTCCATATACTCGGACATATCGAGCCGGATGAGCGACTCGACCGACTCGAACATCTCGCTGGCCAGCCGCTTGACGAGCTCCGTCTTGCCCACGCCGGTGGAACCGACAAAGATGAACGAGACCGGATGCTTCTTGACCTGGATGCCGACGCGCGAGCGGCGGATGGCGGAAACGACGGAGGCGATGGCCTCGTCCTGACCGACGATGTGCTTTTTGAGCGCCGCGTCGAGGTTCAGCAGCTGCTCATATTCCTGTGCGCGGATCTTGCTGGCCGGGATCTTGGTCCAGAGCTCGATGATGCGGGCCAGATTGTCGATGGTGAGGACGGGCTTCGGCAGCTTCTCGAGCTCTGCGATCTCGGAATCGAGCTGCAGATTGCGGCTGCGCAGCTCCGCCATGCGGGCGTAGTCGTCCTGCGTCTTCTCGGTGTTCTCGGTCAGCATGCCGAGCTCGAGATCGTAATCGGCGTGCTCCTTGCGGAGCGCTTCAAGCTTGCCGAGATCCTTGTTTTTGAGGTTGACGTCCGAGCAGGCCTCGTCGATGAGGTCGATGGCCTTGTCGGGCAGGAAGCGGTCGGTGATATAGCGCTCCGAAAGGAGCACGGCCTGCCGGGCGATCTCGGGCGTGATGACGACGCCGTGGAAGGCCTCATAGTAGTGGCTGATGCCGCGGATGATGGCGATGGACTGCTCGATGGTCGGCTCGGCCACGGTGACGGGCTGGAAGCGGCGCTCGAGCGCGGCATCCTTTTCGATGTGCTTGCGGTACTCGTTGAATGTTGTCGCGCCGATAACCTGGATCTCGCCGCGGGACAGGGCAGGCTTGAGGATGTTGGCAGCGTTCATGGAGCCTTCGGCATCACCCGCGCCGACGAGATTGTGGACCTCGTCGATGACAAGGATGATATTGCCGAGCTTTTTGACCTCCTCGATGAGGCCCTTCATGCGGCTTTCGAACTGGCCGCGGAACTGCGTACCGGCAACGAGGGCCGTGAGATCCATCAGGTAGACCTCTTTGTTCTGCAGCTTATAGGGTACGTCCTTTTCTGCAATTTTCTGGGCAAGGCCCTCGGCGATGGCCGTCTTGCCGACGCCCGGCTCGCCGATGAGGCAGGGATTGTTCTTCTGGCGGCGGTTGAGGATCTGGATGACGCGCTCGAGCTCCTCCTCGCGGCCGATGATATGGTCCAGCTTGCCGTCGCGCGCCTTCTGCGTGAGGTTCTGGCAGTAGGTATCGAGGAATTTGTGCTTTTTGTTTTTGGAGCCGTTCGGCTTTTCCGCCGCGCGCTGGCGGCTCTCGGTCTTTTCCGGCTCCGGGGCGGCGGGAACGTTGTCCTGTCCGGCTGCGCCGAAGAGCTTGTTGAGGAACGGGAAGGTCGCGGTCTGGCTGTCGTTCTCGTCGGCCTCATCGTCATCGCTCTGGTTCTGGCCGAGCAGTCCCTCCAGCCCGTTCATGGCTTCGGTCATTTCGCCGTTGAGGTTTTCCAGATCATCCTCCGACAGGCCCATCCGCTCGATCATATCGTCGACGGGCTTGATGCCCATTTCCTTCGCGCACTTGAGGCACAAGCCCTCGTTGACGGTCTTCCCGCCGTCAATTTTTGTAATAAAGATCACTGCAAGATTCTTTTTGCATCTTGAGCATAAGGTCGGTTTCATAGAGGTGTCTCCTTATCGTGCTTTTGCTTCTAAAGAGTATATCACAGACAGGCAGTCGTATCGTTGCAGAATTGTAAACGATTTTTGGAAAAAGTTTTACGGGACATACAGGGTCCCGTGGCCGTTGGCCAGCAGGATCGCAGAGCCGTCGGCGCGCATGACCACGCTGGCCGCGCCCGCGGTATTGTCGGAAACATCGTATTCCTGCAGGGTCTGGTCATAGATGGAGAGCGAGCTGCTCGTCAGGATCGCCAGATATTTGCCTGCGGCGGAGATATTGAGGATCTGCTCGCCGGAGGACAGGCGGCCGAGCTCCGCGCCGTCATAGCCGACGGTCAGGACGGTATAGCGGTTGCCCGCCTGATAGAGGTTCATCACGAGCGTCAGACAGCCGCTGCCGTCGGTGGTGTAGTCCTTGAGGTACGACTCGCCGTAGGAGAAGCTGCCGAGCAGATTCCCGTCCAGATCGTAGAAGCTGAGCGCATCCTCGGCCAGCACGCAGAGCTTGCTGTCGGACACGAAGTGCAGGTCGTAGATCATGGCGTTGCCGATGGGGATGGTGCAGGCGATCTCCTCCGCGTCGGTCCGGAAGAGGACGACGGAGGATTCAAACATGCCGTCCTGCTGGCCGAGGACCGCCGCGGCGGCGTATTTTGACCCGCTGGCCACGGCACAGCGCATGAAGTACTGGCTGGCGGACAGCCAGCGGTAGATGAGCGACTGCTGGCTGTTATAGACGTAGAGGACGGATTTATATCCGGGCTCCGAGGAGAGATAGCAGATGCTGTCGTCCGCGGCGATATCGGCGTCGAGGATCGCGCGCTGCGAGGCGACGTGCAGGACGGAGCCCTTCTTCTGGCTGGCAGCCTCCAGCACGGTCCCGCCAGCGTCATAGGCCAGGGCGACCGTATTGCCGGTCTTGAGAACGGGCACGGACATGGCGGCCTGAATGGACGCGGTCTCCGTGCCGTCTTTATCGTAAAGGCTCAGGCCCGTCGCCGAGGCGACGGCCAGACCGCCGGACAGACCGGCATACTGGTTGGAGTTGCTCTCGTCATAGAGGAAGCGGCCGCTCTTGCTGTCGTCCGAGACGTTCAGATAGCGCACGTAGCGCTGCAGCGCGTCGAGATTCAGCTGGTCGCGGAACACATACGCCGCGACGCCGCCCGCCACAAGCACCGCGAGCAGCACGAAGGCGGCGATGCGCTTTCCGAGGCCCGGCTTTTTCTGCGGCTGCAGCTGCGAAACATTATCCGACATGGAAAACCGCCTTCCCGTCATCATACCAGAGTTTTGTCATGTACAGGCCGCCCGGCGGGACGGTCGGCCCGGCGGCCGTGCGGTCGCCGTTCAGTAAGATCTGCGCCACGTCCTCCGGTGGGAACTTCCCTTCCGCGGCATAGACGCAGGTGCCCGCCATGGCGCGGGCCATATTGTAGAGGAAGCCGTTGGCGCACACGCGCAGCGAGATAAGGTCGCCCTCGCGCTCGATCTTGTAATAATAGACCGTGCGGACCGTGGACTTGACGTCGGTGCCGACGGAACGGACGGCCGCAAAATCGTGCGTACCGACAAAGCAGTCGGCCGCACGCTGCATGACGGTCTCGTCGAGGTGTTTGGGATAGAACCACGCGCGGTTGACATAAAACGGGTCCCGGATCCCGGAGTTATAGATGAGATAGGTATATTCCTTCCTGACGCAGGAGCCGATGGCGTTGAAGTCATCGTGGACCTCCATGGCGTTCGTAACGACGATATCCTCGGGCAGGTGCGTATTGAGCGCGTACGGCAGCCGGTCACAGGGAATGCGCGCGGTGGTCCGGAAATTGGCGACATACACCCGCGCATGGACGCCGGCGTCCGTGCGGCCGCAGCCGGTCATATGCACCGGATGTCCGACGACGGCGGCGGCAGCCTCTTCGAGCGTCTGGCCGACGGTCGTGACCGTCTTCTGCACCTGCCAGCCGTGGTAGGCCGTGCCGAGATATTGGAGCGTCAGGGCAATATTACGCATAGCTTCCTTCCTTTTTACAGTCCGAAGTGCCGCAGCACGATCATCACGGCGAGCAGCGCCGCGCCGGTGAGATACGCGACCCAGTCGCGCGTCTGATAGTGCAGCTCGGAGAGCTTGGTACGGCCCTCGCCGCCGTGATAGCAGCGGCACTCCATAGCGGTGGCAAGCTCGTCGGCACGGCGGAAGGCGCTGATGAACAGCGGCACAAGAATGGGCACCATCGCCTTGGCCCTGCTGAGCAGATTCCCGGATTCAAAATCCGCGCCTCTGGCCTTCTGGGCGGACATGATCTTGTCCGTCTCCTCAATGAGCGTCGGGATAAAGCGCAGGGCGATGGACATCATCATCGAAAGCTCATGGACGGGCGCGTGCAGCTTTTTGAGCGGCGAGAGCAGACTCTCGAGGCCGTCGGTGAGGGAGATCGGCGAGGTCGTATAGGTTAACATAAATGTCCCCGCCACCAGCAGGGAGATGCGCAGGACCATGAAAATGGCGTTTTCCAGGCCGGACTTTGTGATCTTGAAGATCCAGAACTGCGCAATGGGCTCGCCCTGGCCGTAGAAGAGGTTCAGAACGGCCGTCAGCAGGATGATGAACAGCAGCGGCTTGAGGTTTTTGAGCACGACCTTCAGCCGGATGCGGCTCATGGCGATGACCATCGCCAGAAACGCCGCCACGACCACATAGGAGACGAACCACTTGGCAAGGAACAGCGCGACGATATAGACGATCACGAGCACGAGCTTCGTGCGCGGGTCGAGCTTATGGATGGGGGTGCTGCCGGGGAAAAACTGACCGAGGGTCACATCTTTCAGCATGTCGGACGGCCCCCTTTCAGAAGCGGCGCGAGCAGGTCCGCCGCCTGCTCCACCGTATAGGCGGAGGCCGGGACGTCTACGCCGAGCTGCTGCAGCTGCAGCAGCACCTGCGTCATGCAGGGCACGTTCAGGCCCATGGCGACGAGCTCCGCCGCGTGCGAGAAGACCTCGCCGGGTGCGCCGTTCATCACGGCCGTCCCCTTTTCCATGACGATGAGGCGGTCGACGTTGGAGGCGATCTCCTCCATCGAGTGGCTGACCATGACGACGGCCGCGTGCTGCGCGGCCTGATAGGCGCGGATATTCTCCAGAATGCTCTCGCGGCCGGCGGGGTCAAGCCCGGCGGTCGGCTCGTCGAGGATGAGCACGTCCGGCTCCATGGCGATGACGCCCGCGATGGCTGCGCGGCGCTTCTGGCCGCCGGAAAGATCGAACGGAGATTTCTGCAGCTCCGCCTCGGAGATCCCGACAAACCCGGCCGCGCGATGCACGCGCGCGTCGATCTCGTCCTTGGACAGGCCCATGTTCTTCGGGCCGAAGGCGATGTCGGTATAGACGGTCTCTTCAAAGAGCTGATACTCCGGGTACTGCATCACAAGGCCCACGTGGAAACGGATCTGGCGGGTGAATTTCGCATCCTCCCAGATATCGCGTCCGTCAAAGAGCACACGGCCGGACGTCGGCTTCAGAAGCCCGTTCATATGCTGCACGAGCGTGGACTTGCCGGAGCCGGTATGGCCGATCAGGCCGACAAATTCCCCGCGGCCGATCGTCAGGTTCACGTTCGTGAGCGCGGGATGCTCGAACGGCGTGTCCGGGCTGTAAATATGGGAAAGATTCTGTATCTCTAAAATTGGCGTCAAGGCTTCTTCCTCCGGGTATTGGTTCAGACTGCCGGGATGTACTGTCTGAGCAGGCGGGCGCACTGCCCGGGCGTGAGCGCGTCCGTGGGGATGTTGACGCCGCGCGCCCGGAGCGCCAGCAGCAGCTGCTCCGTCTGTGGGACGTCGAGCCCGACGCTGCGGAGCAGCTTCTCCTGCGCGAAGACCTGCTGCGGCGTGCCGTCGGCGATGATCTTCCCTTCCGACATGGCGATCACGCGCCCGGCGCGGACCGCCTCGTCCATATGGTGCGTGATCAGGATCACGGTGATGCCCTTTTCACGGTTGAGCCGCTCGATGGTATCGAGCACCTCGCGGCGGCCCTGCGGGTCAAGCATGGCGGTCGGCTCGTCGAGCACGACGCACTGCGGCTGCATGGCCAGCACGCCTGCGATGGCCACACGCTGCTTCTGTCCGCCGGAGAGCAGCTGCGGCGCATAGGTCCGGTATTCGTACATGCCGACGGCGCGGAGCGCGTCGTCGACGCGCCTGCGGATCTCCTCCGACGGGACACCGAGGTTTTCGGGCGCGAAGGCCACATCCTCCTCGACCACGTTCGAGACGATCTGGTTGTCGGGGTTCTGAAAGACCATGCCGACGTGCTGCCGGATGGCGAGCAGCTGTTTCTCGTCCTTCGTGTCCATGCCGTAGATGTGCACGCTGCCGCCGGAGGGCAGCAGGACGGCGTTGAAGTGCTTGGCCAGCGTAGATTTGCCGCAGCCGTTGTGGCCGAGGATGGCCACGAAGCTCCCCTGCCGGACCGACAGGTCCAGCCCGTCAAAGACGATATGTGTTTCTCCGCCGTCCTGCGCGTCGTAGGCGTAGCGCAGGCGGCTGACTTCGATCGCTGTGGTCATGGTCTCTCCTTTGTCCAGCGGCAGGTCGCGCCGCACGGCAGCGCCAGCCCCGTATCGCGCACGGGAAGCCCCAGCTCGTCGGACTGCGTGCTGCCGCCGTATTTCTTCGCAACGAGCGTCTCGGTCAGGTACCGCATCACAGACGGGGCCAGACCGGTCGTATAGGAATTGATGATAAAGAACAGCGGATCGTCGGAAAGGACCCGGCTGACGAGCTCCACGAAGGGGTACAGGTTCTCCTCCAGCTTCCATACCTCGCCGGACGGACCGCGGCCATAGCTCGGCGG
>ERZ857840.1890-NODE-1890-length-21896-cov-9.469621_pt1 | contig 21896 bp, 19 predicted proteins | sample MGYA00519760_ERZ857840 | MGnify/ENA primary metagenome ERZ857840 (study PRJEB31778, sample SAMEA3449371) | human gut metagenome | biome: human gut; feature: human-associated habitat; material: faeces | place: United Kingdom | collected 2010/2012 ... | reverse complement strand
GGCACGCCGGTCGGCGCAAGAGCGCTGCCATGCGGCGCCGCCGCCTGGCGGTTCAGCTCATCAATGAACTCGTTGATCTCTTCTTTGTAGTGCTGATACCGCACACGCTGATCCTCTAACTGTTTCTGATGCGTGCGCAGCAGCGCCACGCAGTCCTCCACCGTGTCCTGCTCCACGCCGCTCGACACGCGCTCGAGCGAGAGCAGCCTGTGCGCCGTTTCGAGGGAAAGCCCCCACTTTTTGAATTGCACGATTCTCTCTAACGTATGGCAGTCCTGTTCATCGAAAAGGTACTGCGTTCCCTCGCCGTCTGGTACGATCAATCCTCTGCGGATATAATAGCGGATCGTGGAGACCGGAACGCCGGAACGTTTAGATGCCTCACCGATTCTCATTTTATTTTTCTCTCCTATCTCTGATAACAGCAGGCGTACAGTGTCTTATTCGTATTTTATCATGCAAAAAAGAGAATTTCAAATTCATTTTTTATAAAGATAAAGCTCACTCCACCTTTTGGCGAAATATCGACAAAAGGTAAAGTGAGCTTATATGTAGCGCTTGAAACGAAAAAAACGGTCTCTTGACATGAACGCGGATTTTCGACTTACAATAGGCTTCACAGTCAAATAACTTTTTAGAAATGATAAGGAGTGAACGCTATGCCGTCGATCAAACTTCCGCCGAGCGAGGCGATAGATGACCTGTACCGCGCCATTCTGAGCCTTCGCAGCGAAGATGAGTGCCATCTTTTTTTCGGTGACCTCTTCACCCGTCAGGAATTGTCCCTTTTTTCGCAGAGGCTGCAAGTTGCACGAATGCTGTCGGACGGCTGCACCTACGGCGCTGTGCGCTCGCAGCTGTCAACCAGCAGTTGTACCATCACGCGTGTCAACACAAACCTGCAATTCGGTACCGGCGGCTATCAGCTCATTCTTGAACGGCTGAACACCGCCGGCACACAGACAGACGAACAGGATCCAAGCCTTAGATGAACTGCGAAACAATGACCGCAGCGATCATCAGAGGAATGTTGAAGGCGATGAAGGTCGGCACGCAGGTATCCCAGATGTGATTGTGCTGACCGTCGGCGTTCAGACCGGACGTGGGGCCGAGGGTGGTATCGGACGCGGGGGAACCGGCGTCACCGAGAGCCGCAGCAGCGCTCATCAGCAGGATGGTAGCAGCGGGAGAGAAGCCGATGTGATCGCAGAGGGGCACGAAGAGGACAGCCAGAACGGGGACCGTACCGAAGGAGGTACCGATACCCATGGTGACCAGAAGACCGATGAGGGTGATGACGATCGCAGCGATGAGCTTGCTGCCGCCCATGACGGAAACGCCAGCTTCAACCAGCTCGTTGACACCGCCGGTCGCCTTGATGACGGTAGCATAACCGCCAGCGATGAGCATAACGAAAGCGATCAGACCCATGAGCTTCACGCCACCGGCGAGCTGCTCGTCGATCTCGTTCCAGGGAATAGCGCGGAAGACGATCATGACGGCGAGACCGGCGAGGGAGGACAGAGCGAGGTCTTCGGTGAGGACCTGCGCGACGACAACGACGACGATGGCAGCCATGGTCACATAGTGACGGTAGCCGAGCTCACCGGTGACAGCGTCGGACGCGGAGGTATCCGCCTCGATCATCTGATAGTCGCGGGGCTTGCGATAGAGCACGAACACGGCGATCAGCAGACCGATAATCATGGCAACGGCGAGCACCCAGTTGACCTTGGCGACGTCGTTGACAGTGACTTCCATGCCGTTGGCGGTCAGGTTGTCGCTGATGATGGTCTGGAAGATCAGACCGAAGCCAAAGGGAATGGCAATGTAGGGAGCCTTATGACCGAAGGCAAGGCAGCAAGCCACAGCGCGGCGGTCGAGGCGCATCTTGTTCATCAGCACGAGCATGGGAGGAATCAGGATGGGGATATAAGCGATGTGAATGGGGATGAGGTTCTGAGACAGGCAGGCGATCAGGGTGATCATGCCGAGAAGCACGAGCTTCTTGGTGCCAATGATCTTGCTCAGCTTCTTGGAGACAATGTCGGCAAGGCCGGTGGTAGCGATCGCCGTAGCGAAGGTACCGAGCAGGATGTAGGCAAGAGCGGTAGTCGCGTTGCCGGAGAAACCGGACGTGAGCAGGCTCATAACGCTATCGCCCTTAGCGGCGTAGATGGGGATACCACCGGCAAGACCGCCGGCAATACAGGCGACCAGCATGGCGAGCAGAACGTTCAGCTTCAGAAGGCTGAGTACGCACAGCACGATGACCGATATGGTCACGGGGTTGGTTAAAATACTCATAGATTTCCTCTCTCTCTGTTTTTGTCGATTTGTTTTTCTCCAGTTTTGCGTGGAGCGGGCAGGCGGTGTCTGTCAGGCCGCTTGCCACACTCGGTATTTTAGCATGCGTTTTATGCAAATACAACAAATTCCAGCAAATCTGCAGCCGCTTGTTTTGTGCATTGTAGCACCGGTGCACCGATGCACTAATGCAGGAAAGTAATGTGCTGCTTCTATACGATAACACGTGCAAAATGCGAAATGATACGTTATGATAGTCACACCCATAGCATAGCAATGTATATCTTTTGCCATTAGGTATACTTGCATCTCTCTTGAATGCACACAGATGTGTGAAAAGCGGGCACTTTTCACTCATCTGTGTGTTTTTTCTTTTTTTCTAAAACAAACGATATCATTTGCACTATACAAATTGTAAATTCTATTCACCAAATGCTTTATTTATGATTTTTTATATTGCAAGAGCTGCTTTCTTGTGGTAAAAATATAGCATACACTTTACTAAGGTGGTGAGCTTTCATGCCAACTGTGCAGCAAATGATTGAGCTGAGCGATACTCTGACGAAAACGCAGACGCGTATCTTCGAATACATGCTCAACCACCCGGAGGCCGTTTGCTACGACACCCTGCGCAATACCGCCGAGCGCATCGGCGTAACGGAGGTTTCCGTGCTCAAGGTTTGCCGCAAGCTCGGATGCAGCGGCTATGCCGAGATGAAAGAGGTGTTCCGGCATTACGTCGGCGAACGGCTGAAGGACTCCTTTGACCGCAGCTACACATTGGAAACGGTGGACGATCGTTCCCGCAGCGACCGCGGCGCGCTGCTGCGCTCGATGTTCGAAGCCGAGCAGCAGGGGATCACCGCGCTGGCCGCCTCGATCGGCGAGGAACAGATCTTCGACTGCGCACAGACGTTAATGAACGCGCGCGAGGTGCTGCTCTTCGGTCACGATGTTTCCAAGGTGATGGCAGACTACTTCGCCCACCGCCTGAACTATCTTCGCATCAAGGCGTCAAGTCTCAAGCTCGGCGACAGCGACACGGTGAAAACCTCGCTCTCTATGGCAAACGAAAACGACGTGATCGTGCTCTTTTCGTTCCCGCCGTACTATGAGCCGGTATCCAACGTGGCCCGTTACGCCGCCTATCGCGGGGCAACAATCATCACGATCACCGACAGCAGCGCCTCCCCCGCCGTCACAGACGGGCCGTTCAATTTCATCTGCGGCACCAAGACCAAGTTCTTCTTCAACTCGCTCACCGCGCCGATCTCGCTGATCAACGTGCTCACCTCCTGCATCGCCTTGGAAATGGGCCCGGCGCTCGATCGGATCCTGGACGAGGAGCTGAGCGTATCCCGCTTTATGAGCGGAGAAATTCCAGAAGAAAGTGAGCATCTGAAATGATAACTCTGATCCAGAATGCAGACGTTTACGCCCCCCGCCACCTGGGTATGCGCGACGTACTGCTCGAGGGCGGAAAGATCGCCCTCATCGCTCCCTGCGGGGAGATCCCCTCTCGCTTTCCCACGCTGCAAACGGTCGACGCGGCAGGCAAACCGCTCGTCCCCGGATTCATTGATCTGCACGTTCACATCACGGGCGGCGGCGGTGAGGACGGCTTTTCCTCCCGTGCGCCGGAATCCCGCCTGACGGATTTTACCACTGCCGGCGTCACCACCGCCGTGGGTCTTCTTGGAACGGACGGCATCGCCCGCAGCCTGGAAACGCTTTATGCCAAGGCGCATGCCCTGACGGAAGAGGGCATGGACTGCTATATGCTCACCGGTGCCTACGGCTACCCCTCCCCCACCCTCTGCGGCAGCGTAGAGCGGGATCTCGTTCTCATCGACCGCGTTGTGGGCGCAAAGATCGCGCTTTCCGACCACCGCAGCTCCGAGATCACCTATGAAGAATTGCTGCGGCTGGCAAGCGCGGTTCGCCGCGGCGGACTGCTGAGCCGCAAGGCAGGGCTGCTGACCATTCACATGGGCGATGGACAGGAGGCTCTTTCCAAGCTCTTCCGTGCATTGAAAGAATCCGAGGTGCCTCTGAGCACCTTCCTTCCGACTCATGTCGCGCGCAACAGCGCGCTGCTCGAGGAAGCGATAGAGTGGATCAAGGCGGGCGGGCAGGCCGATTTCACCGCCGGTGAGGCTTCCTCCGGCGGCACGGCGCACCTGATGGCATACGCCATGGACAAGGGCGCCGACAGCAGCCGCATGACGCTCTCGAGCGATGCTTTCGGCAGTCAGCCGCGCTTTGACGAGCAGGGCCGATGCACGGGGCTGAGCTACAGCACGAGCCGCGTGCTGCACGATGAGCTTGTAAATCTTGTGCAGCATGAAGGCTTCCCGCTGGAAACCGCCCTCACCTTTATCACCTGCAATCCCGCGCGCGTGCTGCGGATGGAAGCGCAAAAGGGCTGTATCGCCGAGGGTGCAGACGCGGATCTTGTCCTTCTCGGGCAGGCGCTCAGCATCGATGGTGTCTTTGCCCGCGGCAGACAAATGGTCAAAAACGGTCAGGCGATCGTCAAGGGTCGCTTCGAATAAACGATCGGAGGAATTATGATGAAAAAAATCCTATCCCGTACAGTGTCCATCGCACTCGCGATGCTTTTGACGGTCTCCTGTCTGAGCGGCTGCGGTTCCAAGAGCGTGAATACCGCAGAGTATCTTGGCACTTATTCTACCGACGTCACCTCCCTCATTCCCTTCTACCTGCCCGACACCACGGGCAAGAAGGTCATCTCCAACGTCATCGACGGTCTGATCGAGACCGACCGCTTTGGTGCCTTCGTTCCCTCGCTCGCTGAAAGCTGGGAGCACAACGACGATTACTCCGTCTGGACGTTCCACCTGCGCAAGGACGCCAAGTGGTACGACAGCAAGGGCGCAGAGGTCGCGCCCGTCACCGCGCAGGACTTTGTGGACGGCATGCGCTTTGTTGCCGACCATAAGAAAACCAAGAGCGACATGTCCATCATCAAGAGCGTGATCGCCGGCCTTGGCGAATATTACGACACGCTCGTTGACTTTGACGACCCCAACCTGGCACCGAGCAAAAAGCCCGAAGGCCCGCGCGAAAAGCTGGAAGCACAGTTCGACGACACCGTCGGCGTCAAGGCGCTCGACGAGTACACCGTCCAGTACACGCTGACCGCGCCCGTGCCGTATTTTGAATCCTTCCTCGTCACTGAGATCTTCCTGCCCAACCACAAGGAGTTCTCCGACCAGTGCGGCACCAAGTTCGGCACCTCCCCCGACCAGCTCCTTTACTGCGGCGCTTACATTCTCCAAAGCTGGCAGCGCAACAAGGAATTTGTCATGGTCAAGAATGAAAACTACTACGATGCCGACAAGGTCAGCGTGGAAAAGATCGTTCTCCAGAAGATCACCGACGGCGCCGCCACGGTCGAAATGTTTAAGCGCGGCGAGCTGACCGGCACCTCCCTCACGGGCGATCAGGTCGAGCATTACATGCAGGATCCCGAATGGGGACAGTATGTGACGCTGCGCGACAAGTCCTCCGTCAATTTCTGGTTCTTCCCGAACTTCGAAAGCCCCAACAGCGAGTTCAACGCCTTCGTGCAGAATGAGGACTTCCGCCTCGCGCTCTATCACGCGCTCGACCGCGTGACCATTGCGCAGCTCTACAATCCCTACGACACCGAAGATATGCTGACCAACCTCATCTGCCCCGAGGACGTCTGCTACGATGAAAACGGCATCGACTACACCGATTACGCTCCCCTCAAGGAGATCAAGGAGCGCGGCGCCGCCACCTACGATCCCGCTCTTGCAAAGGAGTACTTTGAAAAGGCTCTCAGCGCGGTGACCGACGGCAGCGGCAACATTCGCGGCGCAAGCGCCGGCGAGGTCAAGATGGGCCGCACCTTCTCGTTCCAGACCGACGGCAAGCTGCCGCTCCAGCTGGTCTACGTACACGGCGCGTCCTCCGACGAGGTCTCCATGGCGCAGATCATCAAAATGAACCTTGAAGAGGTCTTTGGCAGCGAGAATATCGAGGTCATCCTCTCCCAGTTCACGGGCGACAAGTACAACGATGTCATCGCTCCGGGCAACTTTGACTTTGCCTATGATAACTACAGCTTCAAATATGCCGATCCTCTCTCCCAGCTCGACCGTCTGACGACGGGCGGCGCCGTCAACGACGGCCGCTACTCTCTGCCGCAGTTCGACGCGCTGGTGAAGGAGGCAAGCGAAAAGCTCGTCGCTTCCGAGCGCTATGAACTCTTCGCCCAGGCTGAAGGCATGCTCATCAATGGCGGCTACATCATTCCGTGGGAGAGCGGCGGCGGCACTTACGGCATGACCCGCGAGATCCCGTTCACCGCGCCGCGCGGCGGCTTTGGCCTCTCCCGCTTTAAGTATAAGGGCATGCAGCTTTCCGAAGAGCCCATCTCGGCCGAGCAGTACAAGCAGCTGGAAGATGAGTTCTATGAGCAGCTGCTCAAGAGAAATGCCGGCTGAGACGCCGCCGTACCAATATAAAGGGTGGTAACATGGCTAAATATATCTTTAAGCGGACTTTGCAATCCCTGCTCAGTGTTTTCATCGTGGTATTCGTTGTATTTCTGCTGCTGCGCCTGATGCCGACCGACGGCTACTTCACGCGCGACGACTACCAGAACATGAGCGAGGCCGAGCGCGAGATGTACCTTGAGGACATCGGCGCTGTCGGCAATCCGATCAAACTTTTCGGCAAATTCATGGTCGACCTCTTCCACGGCGACCTCGGCGAGTCCTACGTGCTCCAGCCCCACCGCGCCATTTCGGATATTCTGGCGGAAAAGATCCCCTATTCGCTCTACTTCGGCGTAGTGAGCATGCTCATCTCGCTGGTTCTCGGACTTCTGATGGGCATGGCGATGGCCAAGGGCAAGGGCGGCCTGCCGGATGCGCTGGGCACGGGCTACGTGGTCATCGTGCGCGCCGTGCCGAGCCTTATCTATCTTTTCCTGCTCCAGATCGCCATCACGGGTCTTTTCAAGATCCCCATGATGTTCAGCGAGCGCAATCCCGTCACCTGGATCCTGCCGACGATCTCGCTCTCGCTTTCGAGCATCGCCTGGTATGCCATCTGGCTGCGCCGGTTCATGGTGGACGAGGAAAACCGCGACTATGTCAAGTTCGCCCGCAGCAAGGGCATGAGCGACTGGAAGCTGATGAAGTCCCACGTGCTGCGCAACGCGCTCGTGCCTCTCGCGCAGTATTTTCCCCTGCAAATGCTTCTGACGATCTCCGGCTCCCTCGTGATCGAAAGCCTCTATTCCATTCCCGGCATGGGCGGCCTTCTCGTGGAAGCCATTCAGGAGATGGACAACTCTCTTGTTCAGGTGCTTGTCATTCTGTATTCAACTCTGGGCGTGCTCGGCGTGTTCCTCGGTGATATTCTGATGGTATTTCTGGATCCGCGCATCCGCCTTACGGAAAAGGAGGAGGGATAGTCATGAACGCTGCAAAGCCAAATCTCAAGGTCTCGCTGAGCGAGAGCATGTTCGAACGCATTCCCTTCGACTACGAAAAGAGCGAGCTGACCGGCTACTCCAACTACTCCTACTGGCACAGCACCTTCCGCACCTTTTTCAAACAGCGCAGCTCCACGGTGCTGCTGGGCATCATGTGCGCGTTTGTTGCGATGAGCCTGCTCTACCCGCTCATCAGCGAGCTGATCCCCGGCTGGGAAACGAGCTACCGCAACCCGAACTTTGCCCAGACCGGCAGCGCCATGTGGAACCTCTCCCCCTGCAAGGAGCACTGGTTCGGCACGGACAACATCGGCCGCGATATGTGGGCGCGCACCTGGTACGGCACGCGCACCTCGCTGCTGCTGGGCTTTGTGATCGCGTTTTTCGATGTGACGCTCGGCACGATCGCGGGCGCGCTGTGGGGTTACGTGCAGCGCATCGACCGCTTCATGACGGAGCTTTACAACATCGTCACCAACATCCCGCAGACAGTCTATCTGGTGCTCTTCACCTACATTCTGCGCCCGAGCTTCTGGACGATCGTGCTCGCCATGTGTCTGACCGGCTGGCTCTCCATCGCGCGCTTCGTGCGAAACCGCGTTGTCGCCATCCGTGAAAACGAGTACAACATTGCCTCCCAGTGTCTCGGCACGCCGCTCTCCCGCATTCTGCTGAAAAACATCGTGCCGTATATCGTCAGCATCGTCATCATGGAGGTCGCGCTGACGATCCCCTACTCCATCGGCTCCGAGGTTTTTCTCAGCTACATCAACCTCGGCCTTCCGCTCGACGTTGTGTCGCTCGGCAACCTTGTCTCCGTCGGCAAGAACAGCTTTGAGGTCTATCCCTTCCAGCTCATCTATCCGACCATCATTCTCTCGTTCGTCACGGTGTCGTTCTATATCGTGGGCAACCGCTTCGCGGACGCCTCCGACCCGCGCAATCACATTTAAGGAGGAACGCAGCTATGGCAAATACGATTCTCAGCGTCCGCGACCTCCGCGTCAATTTCAGCCTGCGCGGCAAAACGCTCACCGCCGTGCGCGGCGCGAGCCTCGATCTCTATGAAAACGAAACGCTCGCCATCGTCGGCGAGTCCGGCAGCGGCAAGAGCGTGCTGACCAAGACGCTCATCGGCATGACCGACAAAAACGGTACGATCGTCGGCGGCAGCATCGACTTCAAGGGCACCCGGCTCGACCAGCTTGTAGAAAAGGACTGGCTCGCCATTCGCGGCAAGCGCATCGCCATGGTGTTTCAGGACCCGATGACGGCGCTCAACCCGCTCAAAACCGTCGGCGAACAGATCCGCGAGATGATCACGCTACACTCTGACCTCAGCAAGGACGCCTCCACGGAAAAGGCGAAAAAGCTGATGGAGCAGGTCGGCATCTCCTCTGACCGCTACGGGAAATACCCGCACGAGTTTTCCGGCGGCATGCGCCAGCGCATCGTCATCGCGACCGCGATCGCCGCCGACCCCGAGGTGCTCATCTGCGATGAGCCCACCACCGCGCTCGACGTGACGCTGCAAGCGCAGATCCTCCGGCTGCTGCGCGATATTCAGCGCAGCATGGGACTGAGCGTGATCTTCATCACGCACGATCTCGGCGTGGTGGCAAATATCGCCGACCGCGTGGCCGTTATGTACGCCGGCGAGATCATCGAAACAGGGCCGACAGAGGAAGTCTTTTCCTGTCCCGTCCACCCCTACACCCGCGCGCTGCTCCGCGCGCTGCCGCAGCTCGGCGTCAAGGGGCAGGCATTGTTCGCCATTCCCGGCACACCGCCGAATCTCTACAACGACATTCAGGGCGACGCCTTCTACCCCCGCAACCCGGAGGCCATGGAGATCGACCGGCTGGAAGAGCCGCCGATGTTTTCCGTTTCTCCCGGGCACACGGCAAAAACATGGACGATGCACCCCATGGCCATTCAGAAATGGGGCGACCCGCGCGACTACCGCACCCCCGGTCTTGGCAGAGCGCCCGCCGCACCCGAGCCGTATGCGCCGCGCAGCGACGAGCCGCTGCTCTCGGTCAGGGATCTCTCGATCGACTTCGGCTCCGGCAAAAAGGTCTTTCATGCCGTCAACGGTGTGTCCTTCGATGTGTACCGCGGGGAGACGTTCAGCCTCGTCGGTGAATCCGGCAGCGGTAAAACGACCATTGGCCGCGCCATTATGAAGATCATTCCCACCGCCGGCGGCGAGATCCTCTACAAGGGCACGCGCGTCAACCGCCACTTCAGCCGGGAGGAGATCAAGCAGTACCGCCAGCAGGTGCAGATGATCTTTCAGGATCCCATGGCAAGCCTGAATGAGCGCGCCAAGGTGGATTACATCATCTCCGAAGGACTTTATAACTTCAACCTCTTCGAAAACGAAGCCGACCGCAAGGCCAAGGTCTCCCGCGTCATGCAGCGCGTGGGGCTGCTGCCCGAGTTTGCCAGCCGCTTCCCGCATGAATTTTCCGGCGGACAGCGCCAGCGTCTCGGCATCGCCCGTGCGCTCATCATGGAGCCGGAATTCATCATCGCCGACGAGCCGATCAGTGCGCTGGACGTTTCCATTCGTGCTCAGATCATCAACCTGCTCAATGAACTGAAAAAAGAGCACTCGCTCACCTATCTGTTCATCGCGCACGATCTGAGCGTGGTGCGCTTCATTTCCGACCGCATCGGCGTGATCTACAAGGGCGCTCTGATGGAGCTTGCACCGGGCGAAGAGATCTTTGCCCACCCCCTGCACCCCTACACCCGTTCGCTGCTCAGCGCGATCCCCATACCGGATCCCGCCTCCGAACGGGGCAAGACCTGCACGCCCTACGATCCGTCCGTGCATGATTACAGCGTGGACAAACCGGCCTGGACGGAGATCGCCCCCGGTCATTTTGTCTTTGCCAACGCGCGCGAATGCGACGAATACAGGAGGATGCTCGGATGAACGGTACATTATTGATCGCAGGCGGAAACATCGGCGCGACCGAGCAGGGCAAAGCCGACATCTTTGGCAGGTTTTCCGCCCTCTGCGGCGGAAAGCGCGGCAAGGTCATGCTCGCCGTCTGCGCCAGCGGAGAGGCGGAGGAGAGCTTTCGATTCAACCGCGAGCTGCTGCTCTCCGCCGGGATCGGCGAAGTCGTGCTGCTGCCGCTGACAGAGGATCCCGCGCTGCTTGGCCGCAGCGGTTGGACAAACCACGCAGACGAGGCGCTGCTCCCGCTTTTTGACGGGGTGAGCGGCGTATGGTTCAGCGGCGGCGACCAACTGCACACGGCAAGGCTTCTTTTGCAGCCGGACGGTTCAGACACGCCGGTGCTCGGCAGAATGCGCCGCCTTCTTTCCGGCAGCGGCGTGATCGGCGGCTCTTCCGCAGGCGCGGCGATCATGAGCCGCACGATGATCGTGCGCGGCGACGACGAGGGGACGCTGACTCTCCCCGTCTGCACCGACGCGGCAGCTTACTGTGACAACGGCGGCGTTTCGCCGGAGCAGCTGCTGCTCTCGCGCGGGCTCGGCTTTCTGCCCGGCGGCATCGTCGATCAGCACTTCAACCGCCGTGCCCGGCTTCAGCGTCTGCTCGCCGCGATGGAAGATGCGGACGAAAACGAGGGCTTCGGCATCAGCGAGGACACCGCCCTTGAGGTCTCCCTCTCCGACAGGGCGCTGCGCGTGCACGGCTCAGCCTACGTCATGCACCTTACGCGCAGCGGCGGGACGATCACCATCAAAAAGTTGACTGCGGCGCAGCACGCCGTACAATAAAACTAAAATCAGGAGGAAACCAACATGAAAACCAGCAAACGTCTCTTTACTCTTATGGCACTTGCTCTTGTGTTCGCACTCACTCTCACCGCCTGCGGCAACCAGTCGCAAGGCGACAGCAAGGACGCCGCCTTTGATGACACCTACGCCGTTGCGGACGTGACGCTCTGCGGCACGAACACCAACGATGCAAGCTTTATGAAGGGCTTTTCCATGCAGGGCACCGCGGGTGACCTGATCAACAACGAAAATGTATTCAGCATTGCCATGTGCTACTCCACCGCGACGCTGGATGACGTGAAGGCCTTCTTCACCTCCGAGCGCTTCAGCGATCCCGACAGCTTTCTTGCAGAGATCGATGCGCTGGATCTCGACGGCAATATCCGCAACCTCTCCGGCGATAAGATGAGCTACTTTGACGGCAACACCGCCGATCCCATTCGCTTCTACGGCGACGGCGTTGATCTCATCAACGGCACCTCTCTTTTGCAGCAGGCGGGCGAGTATCACTTCTATCTCGTGACCATCGGCTATGAAAAGGTGTTGTGGGTCGGCGAAGCAGACCGCACCTTCGTGATGGAGCAGAGCGCCATCGACCTTGCCAACGACTTTGCCGCCGCATTTGATCTTGTCACCGAGGCCACGCTGATGGAGGATCAGGACGTTTCCGCCATGACGCAGGAAGAAAAGACGCAGGCCGTTCAGGACTACTTCGCTTCTCAGGTCGACACGCTGGATCTCGGCATCACCGTTACGGCCGAATATGACAACGACCCGGACTACCCCGACGACTACTACATCACGCTCGCCAAGGACGGCAGCGAGTCCTCCGCCTACATCACCGTGTACTTCGGCGCAGAGGCTTAAATCCATTTTCCCGACAAGCCGCGGGCGGGGCATGCTGCCCCGCCCGTTTTTTCAAAGGAGTGACTTTTGATGAAAAAATGCCTATCCGTTCTGACCGCCGCGCTCCTGCTGCTGATGCTGTGCGCCTGTGGGAGCAAGGATCCCGCCGCTCCCGAAAAGCAGGGCGATGCCTGGGTCAACCCGCAGTTCAATGAGTACACGCTCACAAAGCTGCGCATGGTCGGCAAGGGCGATGAAAGCTCCGGCTACAAGGTCGCCTTTTTCCCGCCGGAAACGCTCGACGGAGCCGAGGGCTTTCTCGTTTTTTACAGCGTGCGGGAGTTTGACGAGGTATGGGAATACCTCTCTTCGCTCACCCGCGAAGAGATCCTCGCGCTCGACAAGCCTGCCAACCGCGCCTATGTGATGACCGATCTCAGCTACTGCGACGGCGTTGGCAACACGCTCAACACCGCCCAGAAGGATCTTATCACCGGCGATGACTTTACAGAGCCCGGCACGCACTATTTCTACGCCGCCGTTTTCGGCGCCGACGGTCTTTTGAGCCTTGAAAAGGCGGCACAGACCGCTTACATCGCGCCGAGCGCTGGAAAGCTGAGCTTCACGCGCGAGGGCAGCGTCCTGACCGGCACTTTTGCAAGCGATACCGAAGGTGAGATCGAAACGAATTATGTTTTCCTCTCCGCAAACGGCTATGCCGCCGTAAAGGAGCAGCTCTCCGGCGCAGACCGCGCCGCGCTCGATGCGCTGAGCGGCAGCGGCTGTGCGCTGCGCTTTGACAACGCAGGCAGCACCGAATTCTCACTGGATCTTTCCGAACAGAAGGATCTTGACGGAAATGCCGTAGATCCCGCGCGCTACTACTATGTCTATGTTGCCAGCGCATCGGCCGAAACGCTCATGGGCGTATCCTACTGTGCTGAGCGCTTTGTCACGCCCGAGGCGCTTCCCGCCTCCAGCGGGACGATCGGCAGCGGCAGCGGCATTCTCTTCCCCAACGGCGGCGCGGCCTCGATCGGCGGCGACCGCAGCTCCATCATCTCCACCTCGCAGGCGATCTTCCGCAGTTTCCCCGATACGCCGCGCGTCGCCGTCATTGGCGCCTCCAGCGGCAGCGAACGTGAGCTGTGGTCGTACTTCTATCAGGATACCCCCTCTGTGCGCAGCTTTGAACACCGCTTTGCGGACGCAGGATTCGAAGCAGTCTACATTCCGCTCACCGCGGAGAACCGGGATACCATCGGCAGCGATGCCTATTTTGCCTCTCTCGTTTCCAGCTGCCACGGCGTATACTTCACCGGCGGCAACCAAAGTCTTGGCATCTACGCCCTGCAAAATGCCGACGGCGATTGGAATGCCGTCGGGCAGGCCGTGCAGGATCTTTTCGCGCGCGGCGGCTTCCTCGCCGGAACGAGCGCGGGCGCGCACATGCTCGGCTCGGTCTGCTTCCAGGACGCCGACTCCCATGCAGCGCTGACGCACGCAAAGCCCACCGAAGCCGTGCTGACCGCCGCCGGCGTTGTGTGCGGCGAAGAGGGCGCGCTCTACGGCGGTCTCCCCTGCGATGCAGCCGCCTGCGGCGCCGCGCTCACCTTTGACTCCCACTTTGGCGCACGGGGAAGGCTCGCCCGCCTTTGCACCATGCAGCGCTCCGGCGGCGCGGCATACGCCGTCGGGCTGGACGAGGCGACCGGCATCGCCGTCACCGGCGGCGTCGGCACGGTCTATGGAGCGGGTACGGTCACTGTGCTTGACAATCGCAACGCCGTTTACGGAAACGACGATTCGCATTTCAGCGTCAGCGATCTGCGCGTTTTCGTGCTGAGCGCGGGCGATCAGTTCGACTTTACAAGCGGCACGCTCATCGCTTCCTCCGCAAAGGCATCCCCCGCAGAGTCCGCCGCACCCGAGCAGCCGGAGGACTTCCTCGCCTCCGGCAGCGCACAGACCCGCGCCCTGCTCACCTTTGCCCTCAGCGGCGAAAAGAGCATACAATATCCCGTCGCGGCAGACGGAGAGGAATTCACGCTGCGCGTGGAAAAGTCCGATGACTTCTCCGTTCTCTCGAGCGAGAAGAACTATGCAGCCTCCGCCCTGTCCGGCCTGCCGCAGTGCGCTGTATCCGGCCTGCTGCTGAGCATCTCCTGATCTTCCGTACCTTTAGGCAGAAAGCCTGATGCGTGCGCACGCATCAGGCTTTCCAAATGATATGCACCCTTTCGCCGTCAAGCATGATCCGCTCGACAAATTCGGCGGCAATGAGCTTTTTTTCGTCAAAGGACGCGCGCTGAAAATCAAACCGCCGCAGCGGTGCAGAACGGGTCGGCGCACGCAAAAGCTGCTCGCGCTCGGCGTGCAGCGCGTCGATCCTCTGGGAGATATAAGGAACGGCGACCGCGCTGCTTTCGGCGAGTGCAGCCACCAACCGGTCGATCTTCCGCTCGATCTCCAGGATTGCCCCGGCCTGCGCGCGGTCTTTTCCTGCCGGAAGCAGCTCCATCGGGCAAGTGTCAAAGCTGCGTTGGATCTCCCCCGCAATATACGCCTCCAGCTCCCGCAGATCGACATCGATCGATGCATCGCAGCCGCCGAGGTTGGAGCGTCCGGAGCAGAGCAATTTGCAGCGCCGTTCCGCCTTGATGGAATTGATCTTGACAGCGTAGCCGCACTTGGCGCACTTGAGAAGTCCGGTCAGCCACGAGTATTTTCCGGCGTTGGTGCGGGGGAGCTGCGCCGCGAAAGAGAGCTTCTCCTGCACGCGCAGCCAGAGCGCGGCGGAGACGATCCCCTCGTGCGCAGAAAGGCATAATAGTTTTTCTCCTTTCTGCGCGCTGCCGCTGCGGCTTCGCTTTCCGATCAGCACGCAGCCATGCTCACCGTCATAATCCGCGCTCGTCAGGCGGCTCTGCACGCCCTGCGCCAGATAATAGCAATAAACCGTCTCATCTGCCCGCACATAAACAGGATTGCGCAAGATGCGCGAGAGCGTCACATTGTCCCATGCCTCGCGCTTCGGGCCGTGGATCCCCCGGGCAGTCAGGTCTTTTGCAAGGCCGCGCAGCGAGGTCTCAGGCTTTGCATATTCCTCAAAGATCCGGCAGACGGTCTTCGCGTGTTCATCGGGGATCAGGGAGGAAACGCTGCGCCCGTCCATCTCCGCCTTTGAGAGCGCATACCCGTATGGCGCAGGGCCGCCCGGCCATGCGCCGAGGGAGACGCGGTGATGGTAGTTATCGCGCACGCGCTCGGCGGTCGTTTCGCGCTCAAGCTGCGCAAACGTCATGACGATGCTCAGCATGGCGCGTCCCACCGGCGATGACGTGTCGAACTGCTCGCTGACAGAGAGAAACGCAACGCCGTTTTTTTGCAGCACTTCCCAGATCCGGCTGAAATCCGCAAGGGAGCGGCTGAAGCGATCCAGGCGGTAGACGACGATCCGCTCGATCTCCCCCGCTTCCACGGCTTCCATCAGTTCGCCGAAGGCAGGGCGCCGCATATTCTTACCGGAAAAGCCCCGGTCTGAAAAGATGCGGAGCTCTCCCGCAGTGAACTTACGGCACAGCTCGATCTGCCCCTCGATCGAAAGGCTTCCCTTTTTGTCAATGGACTGTCGGGCGTAGATGGCATCCATCTTTCTACCCCTGCGTGCGGGCAGTCAGCAGCAGCATGCAGCGGCGGCAGATTGCCGCCTGACGCGCGGCCCGAGCGGCGGGGTCGGTAGTCGTAAATGTGTTCGTGATGATCATATTGTCGTCCTCCTACCCAAGCGTATGAGCTCCGGCAGGCGGTTATTCGCAATGCGTTCCAACTGCTGCCGACGGGGACTCGCTCGACTGGAAGGGCATTTCCGCCGCCGAGATCACCAAACGCGTGACGGGCAAGGTACAGAGCGGGTCGATCGTCCTCTTCCACAACGCAGGCGAGCACACGCCCGAGGCACTGCCCGACATTCTCAACTATTTGCTCTCCGAAGGGTACGACATTGTGCCGATCTCGAAGATCCTGCTCAGCGGCGACTACACCATCGACCACACAGGCCGCCAGTGCCCAAAATGAGAAACGACACAGACCGCCGCGATTCCGGCAGAACGCGGCCGCAGAAACGATGAGGGGCAAGCGTTCCCTCACAGAAGTACAAATGATTTTTATGCACGGGCGCTTGCTTCCGTTTTCGCGCTGTGCTATAATTGATTCACTTAATATTGCGTAATCAATTGCAAAGGAGAAGATACGATGGGTTACATGGATCTTTCCGCCGCTGCATGGCAGCAGGAATACGACAAGGTGTCCGCCGAATATGAGAGCTGGAAGGCCAAGGGCCTCAAGCTCAACATGGCGCGCGGCAAGCCGGGCAAAAAGCAGCTTGAGCTCTCCAACAGTCTGCTGACGGTACTGAGCGATCCTGCCGACTGCGTCGACGGCGGCGTGGACGCGCGCAACTACGGCGAGCTCAAGGGTCTTGCAAGCGCACGCGCGCTCTTTGCAGAACTTCTCGGCTGCAAGGTCTCGCAGGTCTTCGTGGGCGGCAACGCAAGCCTTCAGCTCATGTACGACACCGTTTCCAAGGCCTACACCCACGGCCTTTTGCACAGCGAAAAGCCCTGGTGCAAGGAAGAGAGCATTAAGTGGCTCTGCCCCGCCCCGGGCTATGACCGCCACTTCAAGATCACCGAAAGCTTCGGCTTTGAGCTCATCACCATTCCCATGACCGAAAACGGTCCCGACATGGACATTGTCGAGAATCTCATCAAGGATCCGAGCGTCAAGGGTATGTGGAACGTGCCGAAGTATTCAAACCCCGACGGCATCATCTACTCCGACGAGACGATCCGCCGCATCGCTTCCATGAAGCCCGCCGCGCCGGACTTCCTCCTCATGTGGGACAATGCCTACTGCATCCACGAATTCGACGGCGATTTCGTTCCCTTCGCCGACATTCTGAGCGAATGCGAGAAGTATAGCAACGCCGACATGGTCTTTGAATTCGCCTCCACGAGCAAGGTGACGCTGCCGGGCGCGGGCATTTCGTGCTTTGCGTGCAGCGAGACCAATATGGAGTATATGTGCAAGCTTATCGGCATTCAGGCCATCAGCTTTGACAAGATGAATCAGCTGCGCCATGTGAAGTTCCTGCAAAACAAGGAGCATACGCTCGCACTGATGAAGGAGCACGCCAAGATCTTAAAGCCGAAGTTCGACATGGTGGTTTCTACGCTCGAGCGCGAGATCGCGCCGCTCGGCATTGCGACCTGGCACAAGCCCAAGGGCGGCTACTTCGTCTCTGTGAACACCACCCCCGGCCTTGCCAAGCGCACGCTTGCACTCTGCAAGGAAGCGGGCGTTGTGATGACGAGCGCGGGCGCGACCTATCCGTACGGCCACGATCCTGCCGACAGCAACATTCGCGTCGCTCCGTCGCTGCCCCCGGTCGAGGAGCTCGAGCAGGCGATGGCAGTGTTCTGCTGCTGCCTCAAGCTTGCCGCGCTGGAAAAGAGCAAGAAGTAAGGCATATTTGCATCAAAAAAGCGGACCGCAGTGCGGTCCGCTTTTTCTCATTTTGATTCACTTTTCCGCTTTCTTCTCTTCCCACTTCAAGCGCCATACGGCGAGTGAACGCACCAGAAGAACATTGATGAGCGCAAGGCGCGCGTAGCTGTAGACGACATTCAGAAGGAAGTATGGCGAAATGTTGCTGTAATTGCCGAGATCGTCGAGCAGCAGCGGCATGACGCCGTAGCTCATCAGAAGCGGCAGCGCGACAAGCGCGGCAAACCAGCCGGCAGCGAGCCATGTGATCTCTTTTTTCGTGGCACTCAGCTTGAGCGCGCGGTAGGAGCACACTGTCCAAACGATCATCAGGATCATGGCGGCGAACTGCACCCACGAGATCGCAAGGCGCGCATAGTTCATCTCCGGCGTCCAGAGGCGCGTCATGAAGATGGTCGTCCATGAAAGGCCGGTCGCGAAGCGGAGGTAGAGGTCAACGCAGGCATAGACCGCCCAGCCGCACCAGAGACCGACACGGCTCTTCGCCGTAAGGCAGATGACACCGCAGATGAAAAACGGCGCGCCGAAAAGAAGCCCCGAGAAAATACTGCCAAACAGCAGCAGGAACAAAAGCACAATGACCGCGCCGGTACACAGCAGAACCGTGCCGATGATGCTGCGGCTCTTATCCCGCGCGGGCACAGTCTGCGGCACAAAGGACGAAGGATCGTTCTGCACTTCCGCCGCGGCAGGCTCGCTCTGCGGCGCGTCCTCGCCGCGCACGAGCGCATCGAGCGTCACGCCGAAGAGCTCAGAGAGCTTTAGAAGCTTTTCAAGCTCGGGCACGGATGCGTCCGTCTCCCATTTGGAAACGCTCTGGCGCGAAATATCCAGTGCGTCGGCAAGGTCACCCTGCGACCAATTTCTCTGTGTGCGCAGGCGCACGATGTTCTCTCCCAGTGTCATGTGAGGGGTTCTCCTTTACAGAATTTCTGCGTTCAGCTTAGCAAAAAAGCGGCAAAAAGTCCACCAAGCGGGCTTGAAAACTTAGCAACCGACAGTTGCACCTCAAAAAAAGTGGGCGCGCTGCAAATGCAGTGCGCCCACTTTTTGAGTTTACATTTCGTAGTCCACGGCCACGCGGTCAGCGCGGATGGACTTGCAGATGTCGCTCACGGCGACATGGCGGGGATCGACCTTGTAGGCGTTCAGATCGTCCATGCTCTCAAACTCGGACACGAGCACGGCGTCGTAGTTGCCCTCGCCGATGTTTCTTGCGACCTCGCACTTTTTCAGCTGCGGGATCACGCCGTCGAGCGCGGCAAGCTTCGTGAGAAACTCGTCGGCTTTCTCCTCGGTGCCTTCACGGAACTTCCACATGACGATATGACGGATCATTTCTTCTCTCTCCTTTTTTATCTGTTGTTGTAGACCTCGATGGCCTTCTTGAGAATTTCCATGGCGCGCTCGAGCTTGTCGCTTTCGAGGACGTAGGCCATGCGGACTTCGTTTTTGCCCTTGCCGGGCGTCCTATACATCGAGGCGCCGGGGGCGAACATCACGGTTTCGCCGTTGTCGTCGTACTCTTCAAGCAGCCACGTCTGGAACTTGTCGGCGTCGTCCACCGGCAGCGCGGCCATCACATAGAACGCGCCGCCCGGCACGTCGAACACGACGTCGGGGATCTCGCGCAGCTTGCGGCAGAGCGTGTCGCGGCGCTTCTTATACTCGTCGCGCACAGCGTCAAAATACGCAGGGCCAACGCTGTACAGCGCCGTGCAGGCAACCTGATCGAGCGTTGCGACAGAAAGGCGCGTCTGGCAGTATTTCATCGCGTGGCTCATAAATTCCCGGTTCTTGGAAATGAGGCAGCCCACACGCGCACCGCAGGCGGAAAAACGCTTGGACACGGTATCGATGACGATGATGTTGTCACTCGCCCGCTCAGCAAATTCGCCAAACGACTGGAGCTTCTCCCCGCCGTAGACGAACTCGCGGTACGCCTCGTCACCGATGAGGAAGAGGTCGTGCTTGACCGCAACGTCAACGAGCATCTCCATCTCCTCGTGGCTGAGCACAACGCCCGTCGGATTGCCGGGGTTCGTGATGATGATGGCACGGGTGTGCTCGTTGATCTGCGCTTCGATCTTTTCACGGTCGGCATAGCGGTAGCCCTCTTCCGGCGTAGTCGGAATGGGGCGAATGCTCGCGCCGCAGGTATACGCCATCGTCGTATAGTTGGGATAGAATGGCTCAGGGATCAAAACCTCGTCGCCGTCGTCGAGAATACACTGCATCGCGATGGAAAGCGCTTCGCTGCCGCCGTTGGTGATATAGATCTCGTCAGCACTGAAGTGCATGTCGAGCTTTGCATAATACTGCCGGATCGCCTCGATCAGCTCGGGGATACCGGGTGATGGCGCGTAGGCGAGAACGGTCGGCTCAAATGCTTTGACTGCTTCGAAGAATGCCGGAGGCGTCTGAACGTCAGGCTGGCCGATATTCAGATGGTAGATGTTGACACCGCGTGCCTTGGCTGCCACCGCATAAGGGTGGAACTTGCGCATGGGCGACAGGCCGCATTTTTCAACTTTACTGGAAAACTTCATGGAATGGTGCTCCTCCTTCTTCTTCGATCGCTTGCAAAAAGCTTACAGTCTATAAAATATTGAATTCCACTGCATGATATATTATAGTCTGCAGAAAAGCAAAAAACAACAAAAACATTTGCGCTTTAACCGCAATTTGCCGTTTCAGCCTCCTGCATTGCAGGCAGTCTGCTCTCACCATAAACCTTGATGCCGTGCGCCTTGAGAAGCTCCGCCGTCACGCCGTCGCCGGATACAAGGCGGCGGGAAAACGTGCCGTCGTAAACAAGGCCGCAGCCGCAGCTCGGGCTTTTTTCCTTGAGTATAGCGGCCTTGCAGCCATTTTGCACGCACAGCGCGAGCGCCGCCTCCGCGCCGCGGCGATAATTTTCTGTCACATCGCGGCCGCTCGCCATCACAACGCGTGCCCCCTGCCGCTCGCTGGGGTCGCGCGGCGTCGGCAGTCCGCCGAGCTGCTCCGGGCAGACGGGCACGAGCGTGTGCCGCGCCATCAGCGCGCGCAGGACGTCCTCAGAGAGCCCCTTGGACGCGCCGTCATACCGGCAGGCAACGCCGAGCAGACACGCACTGACGAGCAGCTTCATCGTCCACCGCGCTTTCCGCGGCTCCACGTGAAGCCGAAGATCATACCGAGCACGCCGCCTGCGATGTGCGTGAGCTGCGCGAGACCGGCAGAGCCGGTGACGGCCTGAAAGATCTCACCGCCGAGGTAGAGGATGAGCACGAGGATGAGCGTGAGCGGGATGGTCCCGGTGCGCATGCCGGCAAAGGACGCGAGCACGATGAGCATGAACACGACGCCGGAAGCGCCCATGAGCGCGCCGTTCGGGAAGAAGAACCAGAGCACCAGCCCCGTCACGAGTGCCGTGAGCGCGATGGCAAGCAGGATGCGCTTGCCGCCGAAGCGCTCCTCCGCCATCGGGCCGACGACGAGCAGGATCACGATGTTGCTGCAATAGGCGGCGAAGTCCGGATGGCCGAGCACATGCAGGAAAAAGCGCGGGTAGGTCAGCCAATCCGTCAGCGATGAGCGGTAGACGCAAAAAAGGTTCTGCGTCGTCCAGCCGTCGGTGAGCTTGCCGAGGCCGAGCGCGAGCAGGCTCAGCAGCGCAAATGTGAGGATGACGGGCGAATTATACAGGATCGTGATGGAGCGTTTCTTCATAAGTACCTCTCAAAACCAAACACGCGCAGGTCATCCGGGACCGGCGCGGTGATGTGCAGGAGCTGCCCGGTGACGGGCTGCGTGAGATCGGCCGCGGCCGAATGCAGCGCGGGGCGCGCGAGCAGGGACGCATCGCCGCCGTAGAGCGCATCGCCGAGCAGCGGATGGCCGAGGGCGGCAAAGTGCACGCGGATCTGGTGCGTGC
>ERZ857840.1889-NODE-1889-length-21918-cov-5.555779_pt1 | contig 21918 bp, 14 predicted proteins | sample MGYA00519760_ERZ857840 | MGnify/ENA primary metagenome ERZ857840 (study PRJEB31778, sample SAMEA3449371) | human gut metagenome | biome: human gut; feature: human-associated habitat; material: faeces | place: United Kingdom | collected 2010/2012 ... | reverse complement strand
TGCTTGTTTGATTTATCAATTGCAGACATAAAGCCATTGATGAAATATTCTGCGCGTAAAGACCATTCCGGATGTTCCGGATTCGGAACCCAAGACGGTCCGCTGCCGGGGCCTGCCCAACCACGTTTTATATCCGGAGCAGAAATGTCATATGCACTCCATCCGCGCATTGGGACGAGAATGCAGACAGTATCTTTTGCCTTATTGAGCTTGTCTGCAATTGTTTTACCCTGCCCATATGCCTCATCTGGTGTAATTGTGCATACTGTGCAGTTCGTATTATGATAATGCGTCCGGCGACCAAGGACACCGGCCTTTTCCTCTTCGAGAAGCCTCGGCGCCATAGCGTCACGGTTTCGGAAACTTGAAAAGTCAACACTACCAGGGGCAAGGACCTGCGGGATGCCGCATGCAATCGCCGAATTCAGACGATCCGGACCAGCATCATTAATACCATGGAGCAGATTTGCGCTCATTTCGCCGAGTGTAATCTCAGCCATCGCCCGGAAACATCCTTCTTTTGCCATGTACTCCAGCGTGCGACCGCCTTCACCATTCGCATGGATTATCATACCGTCATATTCGTTGCTTTGTGCGATATGGCTCACAACGCGTTCTGCACAAGGTGTTGTAACACCCTGCATAGTAACAGCAATTAATGGCTTGGCATCTTCATCCTTAAAGTCAACATATGCCTTTGCACCGCCGGTAACAACACCTGCTGCAGTATTTAAGATTTGACGAGAAATGTGGTTTAAGCCTGCCTCCGTGACAGAATAGAGCATTGCGATATCTTTGTTTGCCAAATATTGCTCCGCACAATGTACCATTGTTGAAAGCAAGATCTTTGGCATACCATAGGGCAGAGTTTGCATAACAGGTGCCACAATAGAACTGCCCATACCACCGCAGTATGCAATGAGAGCATGCATTTTTCCGCTCTTCTGAAGACGTGTAATATATTTAATTGCTGCTTCGGTAACAACTTTAGCTGCATCGCCGCGCGTCATCGCGAAAATATCCGATGGAGTCTTATCAACGCCGCGTAGCAAATCGCTAATGTGCACATCGATCCAGTCAGCCTTGACTTCTTTGCCCAGACTTAACTCAATCATCAGAGTGTCACATCCCATGACGCGTACGCGGTCGCGGATATAAAGGAGTTCCTTTCCTTTGGTATCCATGATGCCCGCAACTACAACAATAGGCTTCATATTAATTTCTCCTTTTGACTATTGAATGTCGATGAGCGTTTCATTCATACCGAAAACAGAGGGAATACGCATACCGGGACTGAGGCTATCGAACAAGGCTTGCACGGAATTCTTGGTATAATACCGTTCACCACAGCATAGAAATTTGTCGCGAAGCTCCTCTTCGGTCATTGGATTACACGCCTCACCCTTTGCATGCGTTCCACGATAAGTATAGGTTTTTCCGTCTTTCAACTTCAGTGTAATCTCATTTCCAAAATGTGCATTTTGAAACGTATCATCCCGAACAACTTTTGTACGTGCAATCAGTGGGAAAACACGCTTTTCCAAGATTTCCGACCCAGAGAAATCATCCAATACAACTCTTCTGTGTAGCAATGCGATTGCTACACAATATGCTGTGCTGAATTTTCCCTGCTCAGGGGTATCCGGGCAGTGATAAGCGTCTAATGTCCACGAGGGCGGATCAATGCGACAGATGATTGAGTCTACCATATCCTCTGTGATTTGGTGTTCCTTACAAATTTTCAGAGTACCGTCAATGGCATTGTGATTGGAGCGGCAACAAGGATATGGCTTGGGAATCAAGCCTGGTGAAATAAATATACTTTTTTTTGCTTTTAATACAGATTCAACAGCTTCGTAGTCATAATCCGGTGCAATGGCAGCCGCAATCCCTGTAGAACACGAAAACGCTGCTGGGTTAGCGGTAATGCCTTCTTTCGCCAACTGAGCGCAGATAATTGCCTTTGCACACAATATGCCTGCTGAGACATCTTTTGCGGGGGTGCCATAGTTGCCTTTTGTGCCGCCAATCTCACATGTCATCATCGCAAAAGCTGCTGTGGTTTGCGTTATCGTCAGATCGAGCAGATATGCTGCCGCTGCAACCGCACCAAAGCCCCCGCTGATTGTTGTCGGATTCCAGCACAAAGACAATGTGCTGTTTTTAAAGCCAGCGCCAATTAGTGCTGAGACTTCAACACCTCGGATATAGGCATTCAACATTCGCCGGTCGCCAATCCCAAGATGCTCTGCAATTGCCAAAGCGACTGGCAGGACAGGCATACTGGGATGACCACATCCTGCATCACACATGTCGTCATAGTCACAGGCATATGCGCTCATGGCGTTAATCATTGCTGCAGACCGAACATCTAGACGGAGTCCCTTTCGACCAACTACGCTGGCCTGGGCACTGCCTGATGAGGCAGTTGCCCAATTTACGGCCGCCTCGACACTTGCTTCGCGACAGCCTGCCAGCATACAGCCAATGGTATCACGAACGGCAATCTGTGCCCGTTCCGCTACTTCTGGGCTGACTTCATTCCGACTACAAGTAAACTCTGCGATTTTTTCAAGAAAAGTCATTTTACTCAAATCACCCTTTACTTATACGGCGGTCAGATTCTATTGATTATACCCGATCAATCTCACGGTACGTGTAGATGGCGAGCACCTTCAGAACACTGTCTGTATTATTAAATGTGGAATGATGCTGACCTTCCTTCATGAACATCAAGTCGCCCGGTTTAACCTGATAAGTCTTTACAGTACCGTCCTGACAGTAATACTTATGTTCACCGCTACCTTCCAGTACAAAAAGGATCTCTTCGGTTCCAGAATGAATATGATCCGGATGCCCCTGTCCCGGGAAAATATCGATGATAGCAGTCGTCAGGTTTTTACTGCCGGTTACTGCAGGATAGGTCAACCACCAAATGTGTCCGCCCCAAGCAGTAACACGCATGGGCTCAGTTTCCTGCGAAACAACCTTTGCCCATTCTTCCATGGAAAACAGCTCCTTTCATTATTAATTATAATTATATGAGCGATAGGTTAATATCCGAGCAGCGAGGGGAGCAGCGTGGAGATCTGCGGAACCAAAACAATTAAGAGCAGGACAAGCAGAGACGCCACGACGTAGGGAATAATTGGCCGAACCATCTTGGACATGGGAACCTTCGAGATCTGCGAACCAACAAACAGATTGAGTGCCATAGGCGGAGTAATCAAACCAATGCCCAGCGCAAAGACTATGATCATAGCAATATGCACGGGATCCAGTCCAAGCTGTAGCATAATGGGCTGAATGATTGGAACGAGCAGAATAATCGAAACAGACATATCCATGACCATGCCGAAGACGAACAGGAGCGAAATAATTATCAGCATGATGACCGTAGGCGAGCTGGAGATACCGAGTACAGCAGTAGTAATCATGCTGGGAATGCGCAACAGTGTCAGCAGACGACCGAAGAATGAGGCAAAAGCAACAATGACAAGAACCTTACCTGCGGTTTTGGCAGATTCAACTGCGACTCTCGGTATATCCTTCAGAGAGATTTCCTTATACAGAACTACACTGACAAAGGTGCCGTAGACGATGGAGACAGCTGCTGCCTCGGTTGCGGTAAAGATGCCAGCGTAAATTCCCCCCAGAATGATGACTGGCATCAATATGCCTGGAATGACCTCCAGCAGAACTTTGAGTAAGTCTTTGCCATGAGGCTGTTCCGATGCCGGTTCCTCAACAATTCCCTCGACAGCCAGAAGCTCTTCCGGTGTATTCGTAAATTTTTTCAGGAAAATTTTGTTTACGATGATCTGAGCAACCATTGCCAAAAGGCCGGGGACAACACCTGCGATAAAAGTTTCTCCGATTGAATCACCACTCGTAATGCAATAAAGCACGATGGGGACGCTCGGTGGAATCAGCATACCCAAATAACCGGCGGCCGAGGCTAGAGAGCCGGCATACTCGCGTTTGTAACGGTGGCGTATCATCTCGGGGATCATAATGCCGCCAATTGCGGCTACTGCTGCTACAGCAGAACCGGAGATAGCTCCAAAAAATGCACAGCCTACGATGCAGATGGTGCCATACGCTGTCATAGAGTTTTTAAAGAATAATTTGGCAAACGAGACGAGTCGTTTCGAAATACCACCCTCACGCATGATATCTCCGGCAAAAATGAAGAACGGGATTGCCAGGAGCGCAAAATTGTCAATGCCTGTGAAGGTTGTTGTTGCGATGATGTTGGGGCTTACAGTTGTAAAGTTTAACAGATAGAATATGCCGGCAACGACAAAGGAAAATGAAACCGGAAGACCCAGAAAAATCAAGCCCAGAAAAAACACAAAGATTAACATGTTTTATCCTCCTTTGTATCTTTTAAGGCACAACGAATATTTTCAATTCTTGTAAAGATATTTTTGATGCAATACAGAACGGAAAATAAAGCGGATACCAGCGTGGAAGAATACATGATCCACATTGGAATCATTAGAACAGGCGTCTTGTTACCGATTGCGATGGCACCTTTGACCATCAGAAGGTTGTAATAAAAAAAGATTGCCATACCGACTAGAATCAGCACGTCTAATACGATATAATAATCAAATTTTTTGAGTTTTTTGTGCAGGAATGAAGGAAGAATATCAACACTGGTATGGCTGCTGTCACTGACAGAAATTGCGCTTGCCAAAAACGTCATCCAAATCATCAGATATCGCGTTACTTCATCAATCCAAGGGATTGAGACAACAAACACATAACGTGCCAGAACTCCGATAAATGCCAGAATCGTCATGACAATCAGCATAGATCCGCACAACCAATCCATTCCCTTCACTGTAGCAGAACAAAATCGTTTAATGAATTTCATATTATCCCCTTTATTATGCGACGATTATATGTGCTGTTTATGTTAGGATTGGGATTTTTACAAAAAATCCCAATCCTGTAGGAAGGACACTCTATGCTATATTATTCGTATTTTGCTATTTCATCCTGAATCTTCTGCAGCAGATCCGTGTCGATCTTATCATAGAACTGCTTCCAAATACCACGGCCGATCTCTTCGAATTCCGCTCTGTGCTCATCCGTCAGTTCCGTTACAACAATGCCGGCTGCCTTCATGTCCGAGAGGGAGTTCGTGGTGGCCTCTGCGCAGTATTCGTCGGAGAGCGCAAACATCTTGTCGAATTCCGCCTCCAGGAAGGCCTGATCCATCGGGTCGAGGCTATTCCACCATGCGGAGTTGACGAAGAAACCATTGAGTTTCAGAATGTGGTTCGTCTCCGTAATGTAGGAGGTAACTTCATCATAACCACCGGACATGGTGATGATAGGATCGAAGTCATGGCCATCAACAACCTTCGTCTGCAGAGAAGTATAAACTTCGGTGGAAGACATGATGGTGGGAATTGCGCCGCATGCTTCCATGAATGCCTGCTCAGTAGCAGCTTCGGGAGTGCGGATCTTCAAGCCTGCCATATCTGCGGGAGAGGCGATTTCACGTTTGGAGTTTGCGACAATCATAGGACCGTTGTTTGCAACGCCCAGGAAGTGAGCACCTTTGCTTTCAAGATTAGCCATTTCTGCTGCTGCAATACCATTAGAATCATCGTTCAGAATTGAACAAGCGACTTCCACCGACGGCCACAAATAAGGCAGATCATTGACCATCAGGCCGTAATCAAACGAGCAAATCGTAGGCATGGAGACAACAACCATCTCAATTGTGCCGTCGATTGTGCCATGCATGGTTTCGATGATGCCGCCCATCTGCGCATTATCATAGATATTCATTGTAATCTTACCGCCAGAGAGTTCGCTGATTTCTTCTGCGATTTCACGGTATGCAACGTTCTGGGGGTGATCAGGGGGGGCAACGTTACAGAACGCAAAAGAGATTTCTGCGCCACTTACCGGGAGAACGTCACTGCTTTCAGGGGTTCCTTCCGCCTTGGCAGGCTCTTCTGCTTCGGGTTTGGTACTGGGGTTTTCTTCGGCTTCTGTTTCTGCTTTCTTTGCACCACAGGCACACAGACATATAAGTACGGACAGTGTAAGAAGGATTGCAATAAATTTTTTCATTTTTCTTTTCCTTTCAGGCTGTTGTTCGACTATTTAAAAGCTTAATGAAAAGCTTTTTTTACAGAAATGCTTTTAGAAATCATGAGAGAACCAAACATTTGAGGAGATGCTTTGTGGCATTTTTTTCTCTGAGGAACACAACTTTGAAATATCATCGATAAAGACAAAGGATGGATATGTTGCGATTGTTAATTAACCCTTAAGATCGAACAGACCGGACTTGTTTTCCTGATAGATACCCCAGCATTCGATTGCCTTTGCCAGCTCGACGTGCTCTTTGGCCGCGTCTTCCAAACTTTGACCTGCGACGACTGCATCAATGCCCTGGCGGAATGCTCTTGCACCAGCAGCGGGACCCATCGGGTGGCCATGAATAGCGCCGCCAGCTGCAATCATAACGTCATTGCCAAATTTTTTCACGATATCTTCGATGTGACCCTGCGTAGTACCACCACCGGGCATCGGGAAGGTGGGCTTGATGTGCTGCATAGGAGCAAGCATCTGCAGACCGCTATTCACAAAGGTATCCATCATCATCGGGAACTTGCCGTACGGTGACAGGCTGATGACCATATCAAGACCGGCAAGACGCGGCAGTTTGGCGCCGATCAGGGTTGTGGAAAGGCCGGACCACTCGGATGCATACTGTGCACCAGTATAGTCAGAATGAGCAAGAATCGGCACGTTAATATTAGGATCTTCGGTAATCATACGGGTCGTATCCAGACCGCAGGAAGCGTAGTTAATCATCAGGCAGTTTGCGCCGGCTTCGATGGCGCGGTACGCGTTATCGCGCAGCTGCATAGCAGGCGCGGTAATATTGAATGCGTAGAGAGTCTTTTCGCCTTTAACTTCATCCGCACGCTTTACTGCCTCCATGACCATCTTGACGCGGTCTTCCAAACGGCAGAAAGGCGGATCACAGACGAGCTCGTCGTCCTTGATGACATCGACTCCGCCAACGGCCGCTTCATATGCGAGCTCCGCAGTTTTCTCAGGCGTTAAGCCAATGCAGGGCTTAATCATGTTGTTAAGCAGCGGCCGATTGTGAACGCCAAGCAGATCCCGAATGCCTTCAACACCAAACTTCGGGCCCTGGAAGCCTTTCAGGAAGGAAGACGGGAACTCCAAGTCGATTAACTTAACCTTGCCAGAAGACGAAATATTGCCAATAACAGTGGAAAGCATCATCGAAAACTGCGTGCCGAAGTTCTGCCACGGATAGGCGATACGGACAATGAACTGGCGCTCCTTGACATCAGACGGAATACCAATCTGATAAGCCGGTGCTTCATAGACACCAACTACGCGACCAATTGCACGCTCCCGAACTTCGGGGGTTTCTCCGGGCACTTTCAACCATGTGCCGCATGTCTGTTCGATGGCAAGCGCTGCAGCAAATTTGACCATATTGGTAGTAGGCTTTGCCGCGCAGTAATACGTGGCAATAACAAACCTTTCAGCATCAATGCCTTCCGGCAACTGCATAATAATGGGATCAATAAACATTTGATAACCTCCGTGGAACTTTTACGTTCAGACCATTTGATGTTAATTTAAGCGATCGCTAAATATATTTTACAAGTGATTTGTCAGAATGTCCATATTGAAAATTATTCCCGTATAAAAACTGTGAAAATTGCTATTGGAAATTTTCCAATAGCATTAGAGGGTGTGAAATATTTACTTGATTTTATTTTTGGTATATAATTAATGTCTACTGAACAAGTGCCCAATTTTTCTTCGGAGCCAGAATCTCCAGAAGATATGCGAGCATTCTCAAAAGAGCACGCTGGATCTTGCGGAGATTCAGCACCAGAACGGACATGGCGATCACATGAGCCGCGGTCTCCCGCAGCTTCGCGGCGACCAGCAAATAATATTGCTCGTTTACCGCCGGATCCATTTCAGAAGCTGAATCACCAGCATAGAGCCAAACGCCAGTCCCACAATGGCACCCACCATCCCAATGGACAGGGGGGCCACGGCGAACAGCGGTTCCAGCGCAGGAACCAGCAGCACCAGCCCCAGCAGCAGAGCGCCGATGGTAAAGGCCCCTAACAAGGCACGGTTGTTCCAGAAGTGCCGGGTAAGCAGCACCGGATGCTGGGATTTGCAGCTAAATCCGTGGAACAGTCGGCTCAGGCACAGGGTGGAGAAGGCCATGGTCTGTCCAGCAGCGGCACCGCCGGCGTTCAGCCCCAGATAGAAGGCCGTGACGGTGGCGGCGGCGATGACCAGTCCCTCGACGCCCACGCTATAAAGGAAGGGCTTTGTCAGGATGCCTTCGTTCCGGGGCCGGGGCTTTTCCGACATGACCTCGTTGGTGTGTGGCTCCATGCCAAGGGCGATGGCGGGTAGAGAGTCCGTCAGCAGGTTGATGAACAGCAGGTGCACTGCCGCGAAGGGGACGGGCAGTCCCATCAGAGAGGCGTAGAGCACCGTCAAAATGCCCGCCGTATTGCCGGAGAGCAGAAATTGAATGGCCCGCTTGATGTTTGCATACACGTTCCGGCCATTCTTCACGGCTTTCACGATGGTGGCGAAGTTATCGTCCGCCAGCACCATACCGGCGGCATCCTTGGCCACCTCCGTTCCCGTGATGCCCATGGCAACGCCGATGTCCGCCTGCTTGAGAGCGGGGGCGTCATTGACACCGTCGCCGGTCATGGCTACCAGATTGCCCCGCTGCTGCCACGCCCGGACGATGCGGATCTTATGCTCCGGGGACACACGGGCGTAGACACTGACCTTCGGCACGAAGTCCTGCAATTCCTCGTCGCTCATGCCGTCGATGACCGCGCCCTCCACGGCCTCCGTGCCGTCCCGCAAAATGCCGATCTCACGGGCAATGGCCGCCGCCGTGATTTTGTGGTCGCCGGTGATCATAATAGGACGGATACCGGCGCGGATGCACTCCGCCACCGCCGCCTTGGATTCCTCACGGGGCGGGTCCATCATGGCGATGAGGCCGAGGAAAGTCAGGCTGTTTTCATCCGCCAGAGTGATGGCCGGGCCGTCCACGCTGCGGCAGGCGAAGGCCAGCACCCGCAGGCCCTCGTTGGAAAACTGTTCGTTGACCTGTTCGATCCTCGCCCGTTCCTCCGGCGTCACCACGCAGCGGTCCAGCAGCACATCCGTCGCGCCCTTGGTGACCAGCATCAGGCCACCCGCCAGCTTGTGGACCGTGGACATCATTTTCCGGTCAGAATCGAAGGGGATCTCTGTCAGACGGGGCCAGCGGTTCCGGACGAGATCCTCGTCAAAGCCGTTGGTCTCCCCCAGCCGCACCAGTGCCGTTTCCGTGGGGTCGCCGATCTCCGTATCCCCGCTAATGACCGCATCGCTGCACAGCAGAGCCGTCCGCAGCAACGGCTCCTGTAACGGGTCCCGGAAGTCCGCGTCCTTGGCGTCGATCACCTCGCCTCCGGTGTAGAGCTTGCGCACCGTCATACGGTTCTGGGTCAGCGTACCCGTCTTATCCGAGCAGATGACCGACACGCTGCCAAGCCCCTCCACCGCCTGCAAATGGCGGATGATGGCGTTTTCCTTGGCCATTTTCCGGGTGCCGAAGGACAGCACGATGGTCACGATGGAGCTGAGGGCCTCCGGGATAGCGGCCACCGCCAGCGCCACGGCGAAGAGAAAGGCGTTCATCACGTTTTCGTGCCGCCACAGCACACTGACGCCAAACAGCACTGCGCAGATCACCAGAATGATGATCGACAGCTTTCTGCCGAACTGGTCCAGACTGACCTGAAGCGGCGTTTTCCGCTCCTCCGTGTTTTTCAGAAGCTGGGCGATCTTGCCCATTTCCGTGTCCATGCCGGTGGCCGTCACAAGAAAGCGGCCCCGCCCATAGGTGACGAAGCTGCCGGAGAACACCATGTTCTTCCTGTCGCCCAAGGCCGTTTCCCCACTGAGCGGCTCCGTATCCTTTTCCACCGGCAGGCTTTCGCCGGTGAGGGCACTCTCCGCGCACTTCAGGCTGGCACATTCCAACAGGCGTCCGTCGGCACAGACGGAATCTCCCGCCTCCAATATGACCACATCACCGGGAACCACCTCTCGACCGGGGATCTGTACGATCTGACCGTCCCGCAGCACCTTGGCGGTGGGAGCGGACATCTGCTTCAGGCTGTCCAGCGATGCGGAGGCCTTGACGGTCTGAACGGTGCCCAGAATTGCGTTCATGGTGATGACCGCCAGAATGACGATCATGCTCTCCACGTCCCCCATGCAGGCGGAGATGACGGCGGCCAGGATGAGGATCAACACCAGAAAATCCGCAAACTGCCCCAGAAAGATCTGCAAAACACTCTTTTGCTTGCCGGCGTGCAGTTCATTGGCTCCGTATTTTGCCAGACGATCCGCCGCATCCTCCTGCGATAGGCCGGTCTCCCGGCAATCCAGTTTCTGGAACAACTCCACGCGGGACTGTTCCCAAATGTTCTTTTCCTGCTTCATGTACTGTGTCTCCTTTCGGCGGACGCAAAAAAGGCGAGCCCTTTTGCGTCAATGCCTTCACATTGATACAAAAGTCTCGCCATTTCAATCCGCAGCGGAGCCAAACGACCCGTACTGACGCCAACGGATACACAAAGCTGTGCAAGCTACTCCCTTTTGAACGAAGAATACACGGTTTTCCGCCCGTTGTCAAGACGTGTTTTCGCTAAAAATCGTTAAGATTCTCTCGTGTCCGGACCCACCGAGGAGTCTGTGTCCCCTTTTCTTTTCGATTCAGCAGCTGCCGTTTTCCCTTTCAAACGCTGTCAGCCCTTCTTTTTGCGTACTTTTGGTGCTGTTGCCTGATAGCTTACATCGAGCAGCATTTTGATTTTGTCATCCGCCACACTGCCATCCAGTGCAACGGTAATCCAACTGTCCTTCCGCATATGATAGGCTGGAAAAAAGCCGTTCTCCATCAGCAGCGAGCCTGCCAGAATGGGACCGCATTTCAAGTTGACAGCGTCTACCCGCTCCTCGCCCTGCAGTCCGAGCTTGCTTTTCGGCAGATCCATAATAACCGCAAACCATTTTTGATTGCTGCTGTGGCGGAACACCTCATAATTGGGATATTGGAGCCACGGACGGTCCGCGCTTGCCGGATAGGTTTCCAAGATGAACGTTTTCAATTTCTGCCGGTCCATGCCTGTATTCTCTATCATTTCATTCATCAGATGCCTCCATGAATACGTTCTTCCCCGCAAAAGCCAGCTGCTTTCTCTCTGCAATCCTACCTGATTTGAGCCATATTGTCAATTTTTGATAGGTTTCACTGCAAAAAGGCCGTTCGCATCACGGAAGGTGCAGCCGGCTTCTGGTGTGTGATCGATCCAAGTCAAATACCTGCTCGGTAATCACACCGCTGGCGCTGGATCATGGGCGTTTTGGCCGCGTCCTTACAGAACATGCCTGCCCGCTGGCAGATTCCCTGCAGGATCGGCACACAGACGCGCCCTTTTCCGTCAACCTGTTCAGTCAAAGAAAATCAGATGCACGTCTTACGGCGTGCATCTGATTTTTGCTATCTTTTCTTGTAAACGACCAGCTCCGGGCTTTTACCGTTTTCCTCATAGGTGCAGACCAGCAGAAAATCCATGTTCGCGGCAATGCCGAAGCAGCGGTCGCCGCCAAACTCACATTCCAGCTGGTTGCCGAGGTAGGTCGCCTGATCGTCAAGGAATTTGACGGTTTTTCCGTTGGGAAGGCGGTATGCAAGGTTGATATACTTGCCTACAAGCGCGTTGAGCTTTTCCACCTTGGGCATCCCGTCAATATGCAGATCGTTGAATTCATCCATCAGTGTCTGCTTATACTGCGCAAAAGCTTCCGCGCCGCCAAGGTTTTCATATCGTTTCCAATAATTGAGTTTGGGCAGCGTATCCTTCAGGTAGGCCCGCGCCTGTTCGGCGGGAAATTCCTCGCTGGCCATGTTCTGCACGCAGACCTCGATCAGATCGTCTAAATCGTGGTACATATACTCGCCGTCAGCATAGCACCACTTGCAGTACTCCTCATTGAAAAAGCCGTCTGTCTCCCTGCTGATGTCCCCGTCTGCAAGGGGCATCCCGCAGCATTGACAGATAAGCTGTCTCGGTGAGCCGAGCAGTGTATTGATGGAGACATCAAAGAGTTTCGAGAGCAGCTTCAGGGTTTCGATATTCGGCGTTGTTTCACCGTTTTCCCAGCGGGAAACCGCCTGACGGGTCACAAATACCTTTTCCGCAAGCTCGTCCTGTGACAGTCCCATCTTTGTCCTGAGTTCCAGAATCATATCCTTTGTATCCATACGATCATCACCTCACGGTCATCATACCCCAAAGTTATCGGTATGACAAGCAACCTGCTGTTGCGGAATGCATGATGATCGAATACGCTGCCCTTGCGGGTAACGCGGCACAGCGGTACATCATGATCGTTTCCCAATTATATGCAAAAGGCTCTCTGGCAATATGCCAGAGAGCCTTTTATGCGGAGAGAGTATGGTAAGAGTAAAAACAGAAAACGGATATGTAACCTCAGTTGTTTTCCTGAGTCGCTGCTGCATTTGAGCTTGTACCCATACAAGACGAGATTACATCAGAAAGCAAGGTTTGCTTTCACACCAATTTCACGTTTCGTGCTGATTCTGACCGACAATTACTGCTCAGCCAGATGCTTGTATTTGGCATAGCGCTGAGCGCAGAACTCCTCGGCCTCGGCAAACAGGACCTTGGCAGTCTCGGGGAAGGTTCTGGTCAGAGAAGCGAAACGGGTCTCGCCCATCATGAAGTCCAGCAGCTGGCCATTGGGCTCCTTGCTGGTCAGGATGAACGGATTCTTACCCTCGGCCTTCAGCTCGGGCACATAGCGCCACAGGGGCCAATAGCCGCACTCGCTGGCCAGCTTCTCCTCCAGCTGAGCCTGGCTCATGCCCTTGGAGATACCGTGGTTGATGCAGGGAGCGTAAGCGATGAGGATGGAGGGGCCGTGATGTGCCTCAGCTTCCTTCAGAGCCGTGATGAGGTGCTGCTCGTTGGCACCCATAGCGACCTGAGCAACATAGACATTGCCATAAGTCATGGCGATGGCGCCCAGATCCTTCTTGCCGGTTCTCTTACCGCCGTTGGCGAACTGAGCCACGGCACCCAGCTGAGTGGCCTTGGAAGCCTGACCGCCGGTGTTGGAGTACACCTCGGTATCGACAACCAGGACGTTCACGTCAGCACCGGAGGCCAGGACATGGTCCAGACCGCCGAAGCCGATATCGTAAGCCCAGCCGTCGCCGCCGTACATCCAGACGCTCTTCTTGGGCAGAGCATCCTTGTTGGCCTTCAGGAAGGCGATATCATCAGAGGTCTCAGCAGTGGCGTTCAGAGCAGCCACAACAGCCTCGGACAGAGCACGGGTCTTGTCGCCGTTATCGCCCTCAGCCAGCCAAGCCTCCAGAGCGCTCTTCAGAGCAGCGTCGGAGGTAGAAGCCACCACAGCCTCGGCGTGAGCAGCCATCTGACGACGCATCTGGTCGATGGACAGCTTCATGCCCAGGGCATACTCGGCGTTATCCTCGAACAGGGAGTTGGAGTTGGCAGGACCATGGCCCTTCTCATTGGCCACATAGGGGAAAGAAGGAGTGGAGGAACCCACAACGTAAGCGCAACCGGTAGCGGAGGTAACGAACATCCGGTCACCGAACAGCTGAGACATAAGCTTCATGTAAGGAGCCTCGCCGCAGCCGGCGCAGGCGCCGCTGAACTCGTACAGAGGACGCTCGAACTGAGAACCGCGGACGGTGAACTTGTCCATGGGGTTGGTCTTGGTGGACAGGGTCAGGGCATGCTCCCAGTTCTCCTGCTCGGGCATCTGGGTATCCAGCAGCTCCATGACCAGAGCCTTCTCCTTGGCGGGGCAGACATTGGCGCAGGCGCCGCAGCCCTGGCAGTCCAGAGGATCGACCTGCATACGGAAGGTCAGGCCCTCGAAGCCCTTGCCCTTGGCCTCCTTGGTAACGAAGGCGGCAGGCTTTGCAGCCTCTTCCTCCGCGTTCAGCAGGAAGGGACGAATCGCAGCATGGGGGCAGACCAGAGCGCACTTGTTGCAGCCGATGCAGTTCTCGGGGATCCACTGAGGAACCTTCACAGCGATGCCGCGCTTCTCATACTTAGAAGTCTCAGAGGGGGTAACACCATCAGCGTAGGGCATGAACTCGCTCACGGGGATGGCATCGCCAGCCTGCTTGTTGACGGGGATCTGGATCTCACGGATGTAGTGAGGCAGGCTTGCGTCGGGAGCCTTGGTATCGTCAGCCAGAGTCTTCCAGGACTCGGGAACGTTGATCTTCACAGCAGCGTCAACACCTCTGTCAACGGCGGCACTGTTCATGTCAACGATCTTCTGGCCCTTCTTGGAGTAGGACTTGATGATAGCGTCCTTCATGTACTTCACGGCGTCCTCAATGGGGATAATGCCGGAGAGGTTGAAGAAGGCAGCCTGCAGCACGGTGTTGGTGCGGTTGCCCAGGCCCAGCTCCATAGCGATAGCGGTAGCGTCGATGGTGTAGAAGTTGATCTCACGCTCGGCGATCTGACGCTTCACGCGGTTGGGCAGGTGCTCCTCCAGCTCAGCGCCGGTCCAGCTGGTGTTCAGCAGGAAGGTGCCGTGAGGCTTGATCTCGGAAACGATATCGAAGTCCTTGATGTAAGAGGTCTTGTGGCAGGCCACAAAGTCAGCCATGGTGACATAGTAGGTGCTGTGGATGGGCTCATGGCCAAAGCGCAGGTGGGACTTGGTAACGCCGCCGGACTTCTTGGAGTCATACTCGAAGTAAGCCTGAGCGTACTGATCGGTGTGGTCACCGATGATCTTGATGGAGTTCTTGTTGGCGCCAACGGTACCATCGGAACCCAGACCCCAGAACTTGCAGGAGATGATGGACTTGCCGGCGGTGACGATGTTCTCGCCAACGGGCAGAGACAGGTGAGTGACGTCATCGTTGATACCAACGGTGAAGTGGTTCTTCTTCTCACCCTTCATGTTGTCGAACACGGCCTTCATCTGGGCAGGAGTGGTATCCTTGGAACCCAGGCCATAGCGGCCGCACAGAGCCTCGATGTTGGTACGCTTGCCTTCCCACAGGGCGTCGCACACGTCCAGATACAGAGGCTCGCCGGGAGCGCCGGGCTCCTTGGTGCGGTCCAGAACGGTCAGGCACTTGCAGGTAGCGGGGATCTTCTCCAGCAGACGCTCCATGGAGAAGGGACGGAACAGGTGGACCTGAATGAAGCCGACCTTCTCGCCGCGCTCCACCAGATAATCAACAACCTCCAGCAAGGTCTCGCAGACGGAGCCCATAGCCACCACAACGCGCTCAGCATCGGGAGCACCGTAGTAGTTGAACAACTGATAGTTGCGGCCAGTGACCTCGTTGATCTTGCCCATGTACTCCTCGACAATGGCGGGCAGCGCATCATAGGCGCTGTTGCAGGCCTCGCGGGACTGGAAGAAGGTATCGGGATTCTGCAGGGTGTTGCGCAGAGTGGGATGCTCGGTGCTCAGGGCATGATCCTTGAAGCGCTGAACAGCGTCCCAATCCAGCATCTTGCCCAGATCCTCATAGTCCAGGACCTCGATCTTCTGGATCTCGTGAGAGGTCCGGAAGCCATCGAAGAAATGCTGGAAGGGGATGGAGCCCTTGATGGCGGACAGGTGGGCAACAGCGCCCAGGTCCATGCTCTCCTGCACGCTGGCGGAAGCCAGCTGTGCCCAACCGGTCTGGCGGCAGGCCATGACGTCGGAGTGGTCGCCGAAGATGGACAGAGAGTGGGTGGCCACGGTACGGGCGGAGACGTGCATAACGCCGGGCAGCTGAGAACCGGCGATACGGTACATGGGCGGGATCATCAGCAGCAGGCCCTGAGAAGCAGTGTAGGTGCTGGTCAGGGAGCCGGTCTCCAGAGAGCCGTGCATTGCGCCGGCCGCGCCGGACTCCGCCTGCATCTCGACCAGCTTTACGGGCTGGCCAAACAGGTTCTTCTTGCCATTGGTAGCCCATGCATCCACATGGTCAGCCATGGGGCTGGAAGGAGTGATGGGGTAAATGGTAGCTACCTCGGTAAACGCATAAGATACGTATGCGGCAGCCTCATTACCGTCCATCGTCTTAAACACTTTGTTTTTTGCCATGAACGTAATTCCTCCTATTATTCTTCCCTGTATTTAACGCGAAGACTCTCCGCCCTTTGAGGTGGCCCCCTAATCGGGCGGATCAGCCTACTGAGCAAGCTGTATCTTAGAAACTGCTCCTCCGTTCCTACTGAGGGGCAGGCCATATTAATACAGCTACGTTCTTGATATGATTATAACTCTACACATTGCAAGTTTGCAAGTCCAAAAATGTTTCAAATGACGTAAGCGCTTTGCCGACAGCAAAGCATTTACGTTATTTTTACTTAGTGCATGCCGCATCCCCTGTCCCGGTCTTCCATCCTGTTCCGGCAAATATACGGCCCTCCTACCGCTGTAAATACTGTAAATACAGTATAATAGGCTGTCGAAGCAAAAAAGTTCCACATAAAGTTCGTCGAATGGCCTATAACTTTTTTCAATAGTTTGCTATGAAATAATGGTATATGCTGTTTTTGCGGTAAAACGCCATCATCTCCCATGTATCTGCCCGCTGCGACACCAACCCTGTGTCAACGGGTGTGCTTTCTTTTGCATACAGGCGAAATACTCAAACAGCTGTGGCATTTCGGAGCGGCCCGTATAACCTTTCGGTCGCTATAAAGTTGAACCTTGCATTATCGCATTTTCTCCATTGTCTGCCGCACAACTAAATCGTTACCGCCGTCACACTCCATTTAAGATTTCCGCACCGCGCAGGTCATGTGCCGCTTTTCAAAGCAGTCCTGATAGCGCAGGCTGTCACCCATAGAGTTTGACCTCTTCCCTGTTCAGCTTGCGGGCAAAGCTCTGGCTATCTGCCACGCTGCGTTCCACTCCTCCGGCGTATACACGTTGAGAAAGTCTCCGCACGTTGGTGCTTGACAAAAGCTTCCAGAGCCCATATACTATGGGCATGGTGATCATATGACTGACGGGAGTGGATGTTACCACATGGAGTATGATCGTGAAACCAGCCGACCGTCTGGGCAGAAAAAGCTCAGATCGGTGCGGCTTTTTCTTTTTATACGGATCATTTGATCTGTTGAAAAGGAGGTTTTTCTATTTGATCGAGGGATACATCCATTCCATTGAATCCATGGGCCTTGTGGACGGCCCCGGTATTCGCACGGTGGTGTTCTTTCAGGGCTGCCGCCTGCGCTGCCGCTACTGCCACAACCCCGACACCTGGGCCATGCGCAGCGGAAAAGAGCAGATCTTCACGCCTGAACAGTTGGTGAACAAGCTTCTCCGCTTCAAGCCGTATTTCGGCGATAACGGCGGCGTCACCTTTTCCGGCGGCGAGCCGCTCCTGCAAAAGGACTTTTTATGTGAGGTCCTGCGCCTGAGCAAACACGCGGGCATCCACACCTGCATCGACACCGCAGGCTGCGGCTGCGGCGGCTACGAGGAAATTCTGGCCCATACTGACCTCGTCTTGCTGGACATCAAGCACTTCTCGCTGGACGGCTACCACAGCATCACGGGACAGTCTCCGCAGGAGTTTTTACAATTTCTTTCCGCCGTGCAAAACGCCGGCACACCCCTTTGGATCCGCCATGTGGTGGTCCCCGGACTCACGGATTCCGACGCCCATCTGGAAGGGCTGCGCGCGTATCTGCATACGATCCGCAACATTCAGCGGGTGGAGCTGCTGCCCTACCACACGCTGGGTGCAAACAAGTATCATGCACTGGGTATCCCGTATTCCTTAGAGGACGTACCCGCCCTTCCGCCGGAAGCCTTGGCTGACTGGCAGCAGCGATTTGACCGTGAATTCCATATTTAAATAAAATAGACAGGAGCGTATAAAACTATGCCTATTGATGTAAACTGCAGCGCCTGGAAGGGCTTTCGTACCGGCGAGTGGCGTCATCTCGTCAACGTGCGTAATTTCATTCAGAAGAACTACACCCCCTACGCCGGTGACGAGAGCTTTCTGGCTCCGACGTCCGAGCGCACCCGAAAGGTCTGGGACAAGTCCCATGAACTGATTTTGGAGGAGCTGCACAAGGGAATCCTGGACGTGGAAACCGATGCCATCTCCGGTATCAACAACTTCGCCCCCGGCTATATCGACCGGGACAATGAGGTGATCGTCGGCTTGCAGACCGATGCTCCCCTGAAGCGCATCGTAAACCTGTACGGCGGTATGCGCATGGCCGAATCCGCTCTGGAGCAGTACGGCTACACGCTGAACCCCGAAATTGAAAGGCATTTCAGAACCTACCGCAAGACCCACAACGACGGTGTGTTCGACGCCTATCCCCACCGCACCCGGGTGGCCCGTACCGTGGGCCTGCTCACCGGTCTGCCCGACGCTTACGGCCGTGGCCGCATCGTGGGCGACTACCGCCGTGTTCCCCTGTACGGCACTGATTTTCTGATTGAAGAGAAGAAAAAGGATCTGGACGCTCTGGACGGCGCTATGACAGACGAGCGTATCCGCCTGCGGGAAGAAGTGCAGATGCAGATCCGCGCTCTGCAGGAGATGACCCTGATGGCCAAGGGCTACGGCTGTGACATCACTAGGCCCGCCGAGACCGCCCATGACGCTGTGCAGAGCCTGTACATGGCCTATCTCGCCGGCGTGAAGGAAAACAACGGCGCTGCCACCAGCCTGGGCCGCACCGCTACCTTCCTGGATATTTACACCCAGCGGGATCTGGACAACGGCACGCTGGACGAAGCCGGCGCGCAGGAACTGGTCGACCAGTTCATCATCAAGCTGCGGCTGGTGCGCCATCTGCGTACCCCGGAATACAATGAGCTGTTCGGCGGTGATCCCACCTGGATCACCGAGTCTCTGGGCGGCATGGGCATCGACGGCCGCACCCTGGTGACCCGCAACACTTTCCGCTATCTTCACACCCTCACCAATCTGGGCACCGCTCCCGAGCCCAACCTGACCGTTCTGTGGAGCCAGAACCTCCCCGACGCCTTCAAGCGCTACTGCGCCAAAATGAGCATTGACACCGACTCCATCCAGTACGAAAATGATGACATTATGCGCCCCATGTACGGCGATGACTACTGCATCGCCTGCTGCGTATCCGCTATGGCGGTAGGCAAGCAGATGCAGTTCTTCGGTGCCCGGGCCAACCTTGCCAAGAGCCTTCTGTACGCCATCAACGGCGGTGTGGACGAGAAGAAGGGCCTGCTGGTCATCCCCGAGATCCAGAAGGACGATGACGAAGTACTGGACTATCCCAAGGTGCTGGCGAACTACAAGAAGGTGCTCTCCTACGTTGCCGCGCTGTATGTGGACACCATCAACATCATCCACTTCATGCATGACAAATACGCCTACGAATCCAGTCAGATGGCCCTCCACGATACGTTGGTGGAGCGGTTGGCCGCCTTCGGCGTGGCGGGTCTTTCCATCGCCGCCGACTCCCTCTCCGCCATCAAGTTCGCCAAGGTGAAGCCTGTCCGCAATGAAAACGGCATTACGGTAGATTTCGTCACCGAGGGTGACTTCCCCAAGTACGGCAATGACGATGACCGGGTGGACGATATTGCCGTGGAGATCGTTTCCTACTTCTCTGCCGAGCTGAAAAAGCACGCGCTGTACCGGGGTGCCATTCACACGCTGTCCGCCCTGACCATCACCAGCAACGTGATGTACGGCAAAAAGACCGGCTCCACCCCTGACGGCCGCAAGGCGGGCGAACCCTTCGCCCCCGGCGCCAACCCCATGCACGGCCGGGATGAAAGCGGCGCGCTGGCCAGCCTGAACTCTGTAGCCAAGATCCCCTACCGGGCCGTGTGCCAGGACGGTGTTTCCAACACCTTCTCCATTGTGCCCAACGCACTGGGCAAGACCGCCGAGGAACGCCGCAGCAATCTGGTACAGATCCTGGACGGCTATTTCGTCCAGGGTGCACATCATCTGAACGTGAACGTGATGAACCGCGAGGTCCTGCTGGACGCTATGGAGAACCCGGAAAAGTATCCTACGCTGACCATCCGCGTGTCCGGCTACGCCGTGAACTTCAACCGCCTGAGCCGCGAGCAGCAGCTGGAGGTGGTCAAGCGCACCTTCCACGAATCCATGTAAGCACCTGCGTATTCCCGAATGTTTACAGCCCGCTGTTTGAAAACAGCGGGCTGTCAGTCTGTCGAAAAAGCCGGTTTGCGATTTTGCGCAAACCGGCTTTTAAGCGTAAGGAGAGAAAAAACTGGGTAAAAGGAAGAGGAGAAAAGGTCTCTCCACTTCCGAATGGCAAGCTTTTTGAGATTCATGGCAGCAAACTTAAGCCTGACCCAGTTGGAAACCTGGGGCAAGCCTCTGTACTGAGTATAGCGCATGGCGTGCTTCTCTTTGGCATCCGCAAAGACGCGTTCGATGGTTTCCTTGCGCCGCCTGTATAACTCCTGATACTTGGGCATATAGCGAGCGTCATCGGCCAGTTCCTCATAATCCTTCCAGATATGCCGCTGTACCGTTTTCACACAATCCTTGGAGTGGGTACAAAGATGCCGCGTCGGGCAGCCCTCGCAAATCTTCGGGTCGGACTTGTATTCCCGGTATCCGTCTCGGTTGGTCGTACTGTATGGCAAGGGCTGATACTCCGGGCAGAGGATGCAGTCGTAGTATTCGTCATACACATATTTCCACCATTCGTGTCCGCCCTTCATGGTTTGGGGACGTTTGTAGGCGGTGGACAACACCCGGCCGTCCTCGAATACTTTCTTACAGATATGCGGCGTCTTGTACGCTGAATCCGCTACCACCGTTTCCACTTCTGGGAATCTCCCGGTCACTTTGTCATATACGTCATCGAACGCCATGCTGTCATGTACATTTCCCGGCGTTACCACCGTTTCCAGCACAAATCCGTTGCCGTCGCAGACCGTGTGCGCTTCATATGCAAACTGCCGTTTGTGGCTCCCCTTTACGAACAGTCCGCTGTCCGGATCGGTCACGCTCTGCGTTACTTTGCGCTTTTTCGCCTCTTTCTTCCGCCTCGCCTGCTTCTTTTTCGAGGTGTTGTCCCGCTTCTTTTTCGGCGGCGTGGGGGTCTGTCCATCATCAAACGGCTTTTTCCCGTGCGCTTCCCTGTCCGCATTCACCTCGTCCATCAGTTCTTTCGCGTACCGCTTCGACGCTGCCGGGATTTCCGCTTTTACTTGTTTCTTTGTGTTGGCGTTGGCCTTGATATGCGTCCCATCCACGTACACCACTTTCGGGGACAGGTATCCCGCTTCCGCCACTTCCTCAAGGATCCATGCAAATACCGCATCTATCGTTTCTGTAGTGAACCGGTGCCGGAAGTTGTAGCTCACCGTGGAGAAATGCGGTGTATCTTCCCGCAGCGTGTACCCCAGAAACCACCGATACGCCACGTTCAGATTCACTTCCTCTGCCGTTCGCCGTAGTCACGGCAGTCCGTACAGATGCTGGATCAGCACCATTTTGAACAGCACCACCGGGTCTATGCTCGGCCTCCCGTTGTCCTCGCTGTACAACCCTTCTACCATGTCATACAGCCGGTTGAAGTCTACTGCCGCGTCTATTTTTCGCAGCAGGTGTCCCTCCGGCACCAGGCTTTCCGTATCCACCATTTCCAATATCCCTCGCTCTAGTTTCCCTCGCTCCAGCATCTTCTCTCACCCTTTCACATTTTACCATTTCCTCGCAAAAAAGCCCAGCCTTTCAGCTGGACCTTTTTCGAC
>ERZ857840.1888-NODE-1888-length-21939-cov-4.776732_pt1 | contig 21939 bp, 17 predicted proteins | sample MGYA00519760_ERZ857840 | MGnify/ENA primary metagenome ERZ857840 (study PRJEB31778, sample SAMEA3449371) | human gut metagenome | biome: human gut; feature: human-associated habitat; material: faeces | place: United Kingdom | collected 2010/2012 ... | reverse complement strand
CGGGATGTCAAGGGGAAAACGCCGCTCTTATTACGAAATCCGGGATTTATTCCTGGATTTTGTTGATCATGGAGGGAAACAGGATTAAAATAGGAACAAGCTACCGTGTAAAAAGGATGGGATTACTATGGATGAAAAACAGATATGGCTTGTTTTGGGGATAGAGGCTACAAAAGAGGAAGAAGAAATAAAGCAGGCGTACCGGGGCAGGCTGGTGAGTACGAATCCGGAGGAGGATCCGGAAGGCTTTAAGAGGCTGCGCAAGGCTTATGAGATGGCTTTGGAGCTGGCGGCGGAAACGGATTCCCGGGAAATAGAGCTTCCGGAGGGGCCGGTTGGGGACTGGCTGATGGAGATCAGGGATGTTTATAACTGGCTGCCGTCGCGGATAGATGAGAAGGTGTGGAAGGAACTGCTGGAGAACGATGTCTGCGTGAGCCTGGAGACTATGCTGGATGCCAGGGAGGCTTTGCTTAAGTTCCTGACGGATCATTTCCGGCTGCCGGGGAATATATGGAAGATAGTGGATGAAAAGCTGTCCCTGCAGGAGGATATGGAGGATCTGCAGAGGCGTTTTCCTTTGGATTTTTTAAACTATATACAGAGTAAGTGTACCCAGGAGGAATGGTTCCCTTTTCAGCTGTTTGAAGGACCGGGGGACGGCGATTATGATACCTGGCTCAACTGCTTCTATGAAATGAGGAATATCTGGAGGGAAGGGAAGGCGGACGAAGCGCTGGCGCGGTACCGGGAGCTGGAGGAAACCGGGATTTACCATCCTTACCAGGATGCTGTTTATGCTGCCATTCTGGTGCAGAAGGAGGAAAAGGGAAAGGCCAGGGAGCTGATGCTGTCTGTGGTGGAGAAAACACCGGAGGATTCCTGGCTGCGGGATATTTCCGGGCAGGTGAAAATGGCTGCCGGGGATGAAGAGGGAGCCTATACGGATTTCCTGAAGGTCCTGGAAAAGGATCCTTCAAGCTATATGGCAGGACTGCGGTGCGGCCAATATGAGGGCAGCCACGGGAAAGAGGAGGAAGCCAAAGCCCGGTTGATCCATCTGGTGGATATCGGCTATGATACGCCTGATGTGAGGAACGCCATCCGTGAGGTGAATGAGCGGCTGATTCCCGTATACCGGGAAAAATGGGAGGCGGAAAGGGAAGACCTTTCCCTGTTTTTCAAGCTGGGCTGGTGCCTTCTGCAGAACGAAGACAGCCGGCTCGGTGTGGAGCTGATGGAGGATATTGTCCCGGATGAAAAGAACCAGGCGGAGTATCACAGCCTGCTGGGACGTTTTTATTATAACGAGAAGGATTATGCCCGGGCGGAAAAACAGTTCGGGGAATGGGTGGAAAGTATCCGCAGGGAAAAGGTGGAGGAGGAAAAAGACAAGCAGGAGCTTCCGGCCCGGTTTGCCACTGCCTACAGCCTGCTGGCTGCTTCCCGGAAGATGCAGGAAAATTATGAGGGAGCCCTGGAGGCTGCGAAGGAAGCCCTGGCCCGGAAGGAGGAGCCCAATTTCCGGCAGCTGGAGGCGGATGCGCTTCTGAGGCTGGGAAGGTATCAGGAGTGTGTGGATGTATGTGACCGCATACTGGAGCAGGATAAGGGATATCTGTCCGCGCTGCTGACCAGGCAGGAGGCTTATTTTGAACTGCATATGGCCCAGCAGGTTGTGGATGATTTCTATGCCATTAAAGATATCTATGCCGGGCTGGCAAAGCCTTATGAGCTTGCGGCGGAGGTTTTTCATATTTACCGTCAGCATAAGGATACGCTGCATATTGTGGAACAGGCGGAGGAAGCGGGGGTGTCCAGTAGGAAGCTGGAGCTGCTGAAGGTTAAGGCGCGCAGATTAGCGGCGGAAGAAAAGGAAGCTTATGAGGAAGTATATAAACTGGCGGCCGATCTTCTGACGGAGCTGGAGGAGGATGGCAAACGGCTGCAGGAGGAAGCGCCGGACGGTGTCCTTCCTGAAAAGGAAAGGGAAAAGCTGGAGCAGCAGGAAGCGGAAGTTTTCCGGGAAATGGCGCTGTGCCAGGCGAGCCTTGGAGATATCAAAACGGCTCTGAAGCGGATAGATGCCGCCGTCAGGCTGGATCCCTCCTATACCCATATTTGGGTGAAGGGAGATCTGCTGTATCAGAACGGTTCCTGGTCCAAAGCGTTGGAAGCCTATGAAGAGGTAAAGGAAATCATTCCGGAAAATGCGGATATCTGGACGGATATGGCGGCCTGCTATAAGAATACCTCCCAGGAGAAAAAAGAAATAGAATGTCTGGAGCAGGCGGTGCGTCTGAATCCCAAACATCCCAGGGCTTACAGCCGGCTTGCGGCCTATTACCGGGATAAATACGGACAGCGGGAAAAGAAAGAGGATTATGAAAAGGCGCTTGATTACAGCAGCAGGCAGCTGGAACAGACACCGGAAGCCTACTATTATATTGAACGGGGGCAGCTTTTTATAGAAAGCTGTGAATGGCAGAAGGCGGAGGCTGACTTTGAAAAAGCGGCACAGCTGGAACCGGAAAATGCCTATGCCTATTATAACTGGGGATGCTCCTGCAAATACAGCGGAAGATATGAGGAGGCTCTCCGGCTTTTTGAAAAGGCGGTATCCCTGCGTACGGAGAAAGAATCCATCGTCTTTTTCAGGGGGCTGGGAGACTGCTATGAACGGCTGCGCCGTTTTGATAAGGCAGCGGAGGCCTATGAAAAAAACAAGTCCGAGTTCCCGGAAAATGCATCGGTCCGTTGGGATTTGGCGGAGCTTTACTGTAAAATCGGAACGGCACCAATGCTGGACAGAGCGATCCTGGAAACGGAGGAAATCCTGGAGCTGAAGAAAATACGTAAATCCTACTATCTGGTAAAGCTGGCAGATATTTATCAGCTGAAGGAAGACTATGCAAAGGCCATTGAACTATGTGAAAAGGCCCTGAAGGAGGAGCCGGGATATTCCCGTGCCTATATGAGGCTTGCCGATATTTACCTGAACGGAATGAAAAACAGCAGGAAAGCGCTGAAAACCATGAAAACAGCGTTTGTCTCCCTGCGTGAAACCGACGCCCTCTATGAAGACTGTCTGCGTGTGATGACAGAGATATTGGGAACGAGGGGAAGCTTCAAGGCGGCCCGCAGCTATGGGGATAAGGCGATAGGAGTGTGGGAAAAGGAATATGGTTCCCTTCAGGCATATCTGGATATGAAAAAATACAGAAATGCAAGGCTCTATTTGCTTGGGAAAGTCTATTATTTTTCGGGAAGGATGAAGGAGGCGGCGGACAGCTTCCATGCCATGACTCCGTGCCTGAAGGAAGCTGAAGCCGGGCAGGAGCAGCCGGCAAACGGAATGTGCCGTCACTGCAGCAGCCGGGAATGCTGGGAATACTATGCGGGACAGGGCCTGCTGGCACAGGCGGCGGGAGACTTTGCGGCGGCCTGCGGCTATTACAGGAGGGCGCTGGATATTGACAGCAGCGACAGCAGCACAAGGCTCCGCTTCAGAGAATGTATGGAGGCAGCGGAGGGAAAGAAACAGCGGACGGGCTTTTTCCGGAAAAAGACAACAGACAGCATAACGACGGCACAAGCGTATGGAAAGGAAGAAAAGCATGATAATAGGAATTGATCTGGGTACAACAAACAGTCTTGCGGCGTATTTTACAGAAGAGGGACCGAAAATAATTCCTAACAGGCTGGGGAATCATCTTACCCCGTCCATTGTGAGCATAGATGAAGAGGAACAGGTTTATGTGGGGGAAACCGCCAGGGAACGCATGGCGCTGTATCCGGATTCGGCGGCGGATGTGTTCAAGCGCAGCATGGGAAGCGGCAGGAAATACCGTCTGGGGAAAAAGGAATTCACCGCAGAGGAGCTTTCTTCCTTTATCCTGCGTTCCCTGAAGGAGGATGCGGAAAGCTTTCTTGGCGAGGAGGTGACGGAGGCCGTCATCAGTGTTCCTGCCTATTTCAACGATACCAGAAGGAAGGCGACCAAAAGGGCCGGGGAACTGGCCGGGCTGAAAGTGGAGAGGATCATCAGCGAGCCGACCGCGGCGGCGATCGCCTATGGGCTGTATGAAAAGAAAGGCAGCAGCAAGTTTCTGGTATTTGATCTGGGCGGAGGAACCTTTGATGTATCCATCCTGGAAATGTATGACAGTATCCTGGAGGTACGCGCCGTTGCCGGCGATAACTTCCTGGGCGGGGAGGATTTCACGGAGGTTTTATATGAAATGTTCCTGAAACGCCGCGGGATCCAGGAAGAGGAACTCAGCCTGAAAAAACGTCTGTATATAAAGAAACAGGCGGAGCAGTGCAAGCTGGGCTTTTCGGAAAACAGGGTTTCTGTGATGCATTGCATACTGGATGGGGAGGAAATGGAGGAAACCTTCAGGATAACGGAATATGAGGAGGCCTGCGAGTCTTTGTTTGAAAAAATCCGCGGGCCTGTGAAACGGAGCCTGTCGGATGCGGGAATCCGGCTGTCCCAGATAGACGAGGTGGTTCTGGTGGGAGGAGCGACCAAGCTTTCCATTGTCCGTCAGTTTATCGGGCGGCTTTTCCGGAGGGTGCCGGATACCCATATTAACCCGGATGAGGCCGTGGCCCTGGGCGCTGCGGTGCAGGCGGCCATGAAGGAGAGAAACCAGGCGATCAAAGAAGTGATCCTGACGGATGTCTGTTCCTTTACGCTGGGAACGGAGATCGCGGTAAAGGAAAGGATCTCCGGACAATATGAAAGCGGCCATTTCTGTCCTATCATAGAGAGAAATACGGTGATTCCCGCCAGCCGGACGGAACGTTTCTATACGATTTATGATGATCAGACGAAAATAAGTATTCCGGTTCTGCAGGGAGAAAGCCGGTTTGCGGCCAATAACCTGCTTCTGGGCAGTGTGGAGCTGGAAGTTCCCAAAAACAAAGCCGGGGAAGAGGCCATCGATATTACCTATACTTATGATATTAATTCCATTCTGGAGGTGGAGGCAACAGTGGTGTCCACCCAGGAGCAGACGAGGAAAATCATAAAAGGGGACGAAGTGACCATGACGGAGGAGGAGATTGAAGAACGTTTCCGCGAGCTTTCTTTCTTAAAAATCCATCCCCGGGATCAGGAGGAAAACAAGCTCCTTCGGTTAAAATGTGAAAGGCTTTATGAGGAAAGCATCGGGGATAAGCGACGCCTGGTGGAAATGCACCTGCGTAAATTTGAGGAAGCTCTTGATACCAGGGATAACAGCCGGATCGAGGAAGGCAGGGAAGAACTGAAAGAGGCCCTGAAGGAGCTGGATGATTTTTGGGAGGATTGAGCCGGTGCCTGCCGTATCAGCAAAGAAGTACCGGAAATGACAGCGGATAAGGATTATTCCGGCAGCAAAAAAAAGCATCATGCCCGCCATTTTTTGATGGCAGGGTATGATGCTTTTCCGATCCCGGGCTGACAGGCGGAAGGGATTAAATATCCAGTTTCATATCTCCCGGCTTAATCCAGCCTTTTTTCCGCATGAGTTCGCTGAATAAAAGAGCCAGAACAGCGGGAGCGATGACATGCATCAGGATGATTTGGAATAAAGCCGGCCCTGCGCCCATTCCGTCTCCGGTCATAGTCTGGAAGGCCATGATCTGACCTACAAGGCCGCAGGTTCCCATACCGGATCCGGTGGCATTATTGGTCATCCCGAAGACACAGGTGGATATAGGCCCCAGAATAATGCTGGCGAAAATGGCGGGAAGCCAGATGACGGGCTTACGGATGATATTGGGCATCTGCAGCATGGAGGTTCCCAGGCCCTGGGCTACCAGGCCTCCGGTTTTATTTTCCCGGAAGGAGGATACGGCAAAGCCGACCATATTCGCCGCACAGCCGACGGCTGCAGCTCCGGCGGCAATACCGCTCAGATTCAGGGATACGCCGATGGCTGCCGAGCTGATGGGAAGCGTCAGGGCAATACCCATCAGGGCGGAAACGATGATGCCGGCCCAGAAGGGCTGCTGTACGGCGCCCCAGTTGATCAGTTCTCCTACCTTGGTCATGAAAGCGGCGATGGGTACGCCGATGGATAAGCCTACCACAGAACCTACTGTGATGGTGGTAATGGGAGTTACCAGGATATCGACCTTGGTTTTCCCTGCTACAAGCCCGCCGATTTCCACCGCCAGGTAAGCGGCTACAAAGGCTCCCAGAGGTTCCCCCACACCTGCCAGGGTGAACACTCCTTCCGTGAGGATGGTGCCTCCGATGATGGTTTTGGCATAAGCGCCTATCATGCCCGCAGCTGCTGCGGAAACGGTTACAAGAGGCGGCTCCTTGAATTTGCTGGCGACTCCGATGCCGATGCCGGCGCCGGTGAGCTTTTTGGCTACCGTGGCCACCACAATAATATAGGCCCCTATACTGCCGCCTATCAGCGTGCCTACCTGTTCCAGGATGGTTCCCACCAGAAGCGTGGCGAACAATCCCTGGGCCATTCCGGAAAGGCCGTCAATAAAGATACGGTTGCAGAGTTTTTTTACTTTTTCCATGATTTTTCCCCTCTTATGCTTTGCGGATACGTTATGCGGATGTTTTTACAGGATACTTTTTCCGCTTCGGCCTGTAATGTGATTTGACATATGTAAACACAGGTGTCTTGTCACCTTGAGGTATAAAATAGCATATAAGGGTTATGAAAGCAAGTACTTTTTTTCTGCAAGCGCTTTTTCTATGGAATCCAGAACCTCCTCGCTTTCGGCTTCCACTGTGTGATAGTGGATATCATCCGTGAGCTCCTTCAGGGGTTTTGTCTGTTTTGTTTCTATTTTATGAACGAATTCCTGTACATCCCTCCGGTTGGAAATAATGAGGTTCACCGTAATGCTTCCGTAGATAGGGTGGGTGACGATAACGTCCAGCACTTTACCTCCCAGATCCACGATGGTGTTTAATTCGTCGGCGATCTGCTCCGTTGTATGGGAAACCATAAAGCAGCGGTTGCGGCGGGTGCTGTGAGGTGTGTAAAGCAGGTATCCCCTGGCTGTGGAAAGGATGTCCCGGTTGGTTGCCCTGAGAAGGGCGATATCCTGGACTATAACCTGGCGGCTTACGCCCAGTTTCTTTGCCAGTGCGGAGCCGGATAATGGTTCCTCGGCGGCAGCAAGTAAATCAAGCAATGTCTTTCTTCGATTTTCTCCGTCCATGTTGATTTCTCCTTTCTTCGATTGATTGTAGCACAGGGGAGTGGTTGGCGCAAGGCGGTGGGGTGTGTGGCCGTAAAAAAATCTCCGCCGCAGGCATCTCCCGCCCGTCCTTGTCTCCGGCCTGTTTCTCTCCCGGGACAGCCGCAGATATGTTTTCGTATCCATGGGAAAAAACGGTGATGTTTCTTAATGTCCCATTTCACCGGAATTCTGCCGTCCTTAGCGGCTTGTCTGACGAGCATAAGCGGCTAAGGCCATTGTGTTTAAAATCGCATGCGAGGAGTTCTGCCGCGTTGGCAGAATTCCGGTGAAATGGGACATTTAGAAACACCCCGTTTTTGAGGTTGGCTTGGAACACACATACACAGCCGCCGCAGGACGGAAAGGGCGGGAGAGCCACGGGCTGGAGGAACAAAAGAAGGGCGTCCGCAGAAAGGCAGGTACGATGGCAGCGGCAAAGGAGGAGAAGGAAGATGAATTATCAGCAGGCGCTGGCTTATGCGGAGGAGTGCGGACAATACGGCTGTGTTCCGGGGCTTGAAAATATGCAGGAATTGCTGGGCAGGCTTGGCAATCCTCAGGAGGAGCTGGCTTTTGTACATATAGCGGGATCGAACGGAAAAGGCTCCGTGATGAATTTTATTTCCACGGTTTTGACGGAGGGCGGATATAAAACGGGCAGGTATATTTCTCCTACCATCTTTGAATATCGGGAGCGTTTTCAGATAAACGGAAAATATATCAGCAAAGCGGAGCTGGGGAAGTTCATGGAACCGGTACGGGATGCGGCGGAGGCTATGGCGGCGGAAGGGAAAAATCACCCCACTGCCTTTGAAATGGAAACCGCTCTGGCCTTTTTATGGTTCCGGGAAAAGAAATGTGATATCGTTGTCCTGGAAACCGGGATGGGGGGCCTGCTGGATGCCACGAATGTGATTCCGGCCCCGCTTCTTTGTGTGCTGACCTCCATCAGTATGGAGCATATGGCTTTCCTGGGTGATACGTTGGAAAAAATAGCGGAGCATAAGGCGGGGATCATTAAGCAGGGCAGCAGGGTGGTGACAGTGAAGCAGCGGCCCGAAATCATGAAGGTGATCGAGGATGCCTGTAAGAGGAAAGAGGCCCCTCTTTCTGTCCTGGATCCGGATAAAATATCCGCTATAAAGTACGGCCTGGAAAAACAGCGCTTCAGCTATGGGAATCACAAAGGGCTGGAAATCACCATGGCCGGAATCTATCAGATAGAAAACTGTGCGCTGGCAGTGGCGGCTCTTGACCGGCTGGGAGAATTGGGCTTCCCGGTGAAGGAAGAAAAACTGCGGCTGGGCCTGCTGCATGCCAAATGGCAGGGAAGATTTGAGGTCATCGGGAAAAAGCCTCTTTTTGTGGCAGACGGTGCTCATAATGAGGATGGCGCGGCTAAACTGGCGGACTCCATACAGTTTTATTTTACAAATAGAAGAATCATATATATAATGGGAATATTGAAGGATAAGGAAACAGAAAAAATGATCCGCAGCACCTGTCCGTATGCGGAGGCCGTCATTACTGTGGCTGCTCCGGGGAATCCCAGGGCTGTTCCCGCATATGAGCTGGCAGGGGAGGTCCGGCGGTATCATGGAAATGTGACAGCTGCGGACAGCCTGGAGGAAGCCGTGGAAATGGCCCGGCTGCTGGCCGGGAAAGATGATGTTATCCTTGCTTTCGGCTCCCTCTCTTTTCTGGGGGATCTGATTAGAATCGCAGAAAATGGTGCAGTCAGGAGAGACACGCATGGTAGATAAGTCTAAAATTGAAGAGGCGGTGAAGCTGCTTCTGGAGGGAATCGGGGAAGATGTGGATCGGGAAGGGCTCAGGGAAACGCCTGTGCGGATCGCCCGGATGTATGAAGAAATTTTCGGAGGGATGGATGAGGATCCGGCTGTCCCTTTGTCCAAGCAGTTCCAGGCGGAAAACGCGGGAATCGTCCTGGAAAAGGATATTACCTTTTATTCCACCTGTGAACATCATCTGATGCCCTTTTTCGGGAAGGCCCATGTTGCCTATCTTCCGGCCGGTAAGGTGGTGGGACTGAGCAAACTGGCAAGAACGGTGGAAATATTTGCCAGAAGGCCGCAGCTTCAGGAAAAGCTGACAGCCCAGGTGGCGGATGCCATGATGGATTATCTTCAGCCCAGGGGCGTAATGATAATGCTGGAGGCGGAGCATATGTGCATGACTATGCGCGGAGTCAAAAAGCCGGGCAGTAAGACCGTGACAGTGGCGGTAAGAGGCGCATTTGAAGAAAACAGCGGGCTGCAGGAAACCTTTTATCACATGCTGGGGAGATAAAGGCCCGGCAGGCGCTGGAAAGATTAAAGATAAAGAAGGATACATATGGACAGAATCAACGGAATAATCAGGAATGCCTGTTATCAGGAATGTCTGCAGAAAAACAGGGCGCATGAGGAAACGCGTATTTTCTGCAGGCATGATATGGCCCATTTCCTGGATGTTGCCCGGCTGGCATGGATTGAGAATCTGGAGCGCGGCAGCGGGATTGACAGGGAGCTTGTTTATGCGGCGGCCCTGCTGCATGACTGCGGGCGTTACCGGCAGTATGAGGATGCCGTTCCCCATGAACAGGCCAGCGGGGAGCTGGCTGCGGGAATTTTGGAGGCCTGCGGCTTTACGCCGGAAGAAAAAGAAGAGATCTTAGCTGCCATACTTCGGCATCGTGATAAGGAAATGGCTGAAGAACGGGGGCTGTCAGGCCTGATCTATCGTGCCGATAAACAGAGCCGGAGCTGTTTTGCCTGCCCTGCCGAGGGGGAATGCGACTGGAGCAGGGAAAAAAAGAACTTGCTGCTGCGGATGTGAATGGAAGAAAGAAGAGGGAAAAGATATGTATATAGGCGGAAAAGAGTTTGCTGACAGAGGAAAGACATATATTATGGGAATCCTGAACGTTACGCCGGATTCCTTTTCTGATGGGGGAAGATACAACCATCTGGATGCTGCGCTGAGGCATGTGGAAACTATGATAAAGGATGGCATGGACATCCTGGATATCGGAGGGGAGTCAACCAGGCCGGGTTATATCAGGATTTCCGATGATGAAGAGGCCGAAAGGGTGGTTCCGGTAATAGAGGCGGTCAAAAGCCGTTTTGATGTCCCGGTTTCTCTGGATACCTATAAATATCAGGTGGCCCGAGCGGGAATACAGGCGGGTGCAGACTTGATTAATGATATATGGGGATTGAAATACGACGGCGGAAAGATGGCGGAAACCATAGCTAAGAGCGGGCTGCCCTGCTGCCTGATGCATAACCGGGCCGAGGCGGACTACACTGATTTTCTGGAGGACATGGCCTCTGATATGGCGGAAACCTTGAGAATAGCGGAAGCGGCGGGAATCAGGGATGACAGGATCATTCTGGATCCGGGCGTGGGTTTTGGCAAGACTTATGAAAATAATCTGGAGATTATCAACAGTCTGGAAAGCCTGCATATTTTTAACTGCCCTCTGCTTCTGGGAACATCCCGCAAATCGGTTATCGGGCTGGCGCTGGATCTGCCTGCCGGAGAACGGATGGAGGGAACTCTGGTTACCAGTGTGTTCGGCGTGATAAAAGGGTGTTCCTTTCTCAGGGTGCATGATGTGAAGGAAAATAAAAGGGCGGTACAGATGGCGGAAGCTATTCTTTCGGGAGGAAAAAGCTGACAGTAACTTTTTGATCTTTAAGTTTGCGTCTGTGCGATAGACAGACAGGAGGGTTGACAGGAGGATAAAGGATGAAAGATCAAATACGGATAACAGGACTTGAGGTATATGCGCATCATGGAGTTTTTCCCGAAGAAAAAGAAAAAGGGCAGCATTTCTTCCTGGACGCGGTTCTTTATACGGATATCAGAAAGGCCGGCCTGACGGATGATTTGGACTGCGCCACCGACTACGGACAGGTATGTAAGCTCATAAACCAGGTGATGACCGGACAGACCTATGATCTGATAGAACGGGCGGCGGAGCGGGTGGCGCAGGAAATTTTACTGACGTTTCCCCTGGTGGAGCGGCTGGAGCTGGAGCTGCATAAGCCGGAAGCCCCTATTCCGTATCCTTTCGGGGATGTGTCGGTAAAGATTGAAAGAGGCTGGCATAAAGTGTATATTGCTTTTGGTTCCAATATGGGAGAGAAGGAATATTATCTGGAAAAAGGGCTGGATGAACTGAAAAGGCATCCATTGTGCAAGTCGGGGAAAATGTCATCCATTTACCGCACCTCACCTTACGGAGGGGTGGAGCAGGAGGATTTCCTTAATGGCGTGCTGGAGCTTTATACCTTGCTGAGCCCTTTTGAACTGCTGGAAAAAATGCAGCAGGTGGAAAACCTGGCAGGACGTGAGCGGAAAGTCCACTGGGGACCGAGGACTCTTGATTTGGATATGCTTCTGTATGATGATCAGATCATTGATTCGGAAAAGCTGACCGTGCCCCATGCGGATATGCAAAACAGGGATTTTGTTCTCGTGCCGTTATGCGAGATAGCGCCTTATGTGAGGCATCCGTCTACGGGGAAAACCATAAAACAGCTGCTGGAAACGCTGCAGATGGGCGGAGAGCGTCATGTGCTGGAATAGGAAATTATTTAAAGTTTATGTAAAATAACATATTATTTTGTTGCATATGGAGAGGGAACAGTTGTACTATAAATGTAACTATCCAGCGCCCTCCCCGCCAGTGGAGAACGCGCCTTTGGTTGCGGCCGCCCTTTGCCCTGCCGCCGCCCCGGCCATACAGGGGTCCTTAGAGGGGACTCTTCCGCTCGGATAACCACGCAGCGGTACTAAGGCTGCAAAGGACGCAGCCTTAGTACCGGCGTGTTTATAACGCCCCTTGCAGGATCCCCTGTATGGCCGGGGCGGCGGCAGGGCAAAGGGCGGCCGCAACCGAAGGCGCGTTCTCCACTGGCGGGGAGGGCGCTGGATAGTTACCTATAAATAAAATATACCGGATTAGGGAAGGGTTGAGAATCTGAGGTTTTCAGTCTCCCTGATTTACAGGCGGAAACAGCCGCATGTAAAAGAGGACGGATAGGAGTAAAACATGGATTTAGGAGATTTAAGAACGCAGATCGATGCGGTGGATGAACAGATTGTAGACCTGTATGAAAGAAGGATGGATATCTGCAGACAGGTGGCTGAAGTGAAGATTGAGACAGGCAAAAAAGTGTTTGACCGGGATCGGGAAAAGGAAAAGATTGCCAAGGTCAAATCGCTCACACACACTGATTTCAACAAGACCGGAATCGGGGAATTGTTTGAGCAGATCATGTCCATGAGCCGCAAGCTGCAGTATCAGCTTCTGACGGAGAAGGGGACGATAGGGCGCCTGCCTTTTATCGGCGTGGATTCCTTAGGGGACGACCGGGTGCGCGTCGTGTTCCAGGGCGCGGAGGGAGCTTACTCCCAGGCAGCCATGCATCAGTATTTCGGGGATGCGGTTAACAGCTTCCATGTGGATACCTTCCGGGATGCCTGCTGTGCGATCGAAGAGGGAAGCGCTGATTTTGCGGTGCTTCCCATTGAAAATTCCACGGCGGGAATTGTAAATGAAATCTATGATCTGCTTGTGGAGTTCGAAAATTATATCGTGGGAGAGCAGATTATTAAAATAGAGCATTGCCTTTTGGGAGTGCCGGGGGGCAGGATAGAGGATATCAGGACGGTTTATTCCCATCCCCAGTCCCTGATGCAGAGCGCCCGTTTCCTTTCGGAGCATGACTGGAAGCAGATCAGCCTGCCGAACAACGCATTTGCAGCCAGAAAGGTGGCGGAAGAAAAGGATCCCAGCCAGGCGGCCATCGCCGGAGAATATGCGGGCAGGGTATACGGCCTTGAGGTACTGAAAAAGCCGGTTAACCAGTCCGACACCAATTCCACACGTTTTATCATTATCACCAATCAGAAGATTTTCCGCAAAGATGCGAAGAAGGTGAGCATCTGCTTTGAAATCCCCCATGAAAGCGGCTCCCTGTACCATATGCTTTCTCATTTTATCTACAACAACCTGAATATGACCAAGATTGAAAGCCGTCCGATAGAAGGGCGCAACTGGGAATACCGGTTTTTCATTGATTTTGACGGAAATCTTGCGGACAGCGCGGTCAAAAATGCCCTGCGCGGACTGAGGGATGAGGCCAGGAATATGAAAATTCTTGGTAATTACTGATAAGATGAGAGAGGGAATATGGGATGAGAGAGAAAGAATTAATTGTATATAAAGATTTTGGGTTAGACACCAGTCTCCTTATGGATATGGTATGGCTGATGGAGCATTACGGAAGCGGTGAAGAAGGAGTTCAGAAGGAGAGCGCCCTTTTGTATGACTGCATGCATGGTCTTTTGGAAATGGCGGGCAGCCATGGCTTTTCCGGCAATCTCTGGCACTGCTATCTCACGAACCTGCTGGTGAACAACGAAAACAGCTACAGCCGTGCGTGTGAAATCCGGGGAAAAGTGGAAGGGACGATCAACGAGGCCGTACTTCATGACATCATTATTTTTAAGGAATTTTTTGATTATGATTTTACGGATATGATGGAGAAGCTGCAGGTTCCCGCCTTTTCTCTTGTCCTTTCCTATGAAGGGAATATGCAGGAGAGCAAGGTATACAATACCCGTATCCGGGACAGGATATGTACGCTCGCCGTGCGTTTCAAGGAAAACAGGACGCCGGAGGAAATGAAGGATACCCTGACGGAATTTTATAAGGAATATGGCGTGGGAAAATTCGGCCTGCACAAGGCTTTCCGTATTTCCCATAAGGAGGACGAAACGCTGATTGAGCCGATTCTGAATATCGCCCATGTCCAGCTGGGGGATCTGATAGGCTACGAGACGGCCAAGAAAAAACTGGTAGACAATACGGAAGCCTTTGTAAAAGGGAAAAAGGCCAATAACTGCCTTTTATACGGAGATGCGGGAACTGGCAAATCCTCAAGCATCAAAGCAATTGCCAATGCATATTATTCTCAGGGACTGCGCATTATTGAGGTATATAAGCATCAGTTCCAGGACTTAAATAATGTAATCGCCCAAATCAAGAACAGAAATTATAAATTCATTATTTATATGGATGATTTAAGCTTTGAGGATTTTGAGATTGAATATAAATATCTGAAGGCCGTGATAGAAGGCGGGCTGGAAAAGAAGCCGGCCAATGTGCTGATTTATGCGACCTCCAACCGAAGACATCTGGTACGTGAGAAATTCAGCGATAAAAGAGAGCTGGATGATGATCTGCATAATAATGATACAGTACAGGAGAAATTATCACTGGTGTCTAGGTTTGGGGTGACCATTTATTTCGGCGCCCCGGATAAATCCCAGTTCCAGGATATTGTAAAGGCTCTTGCTGCGCGCTATGGCCTGACCATGCCGGAGGAAGAACTGCTTGCAGAAGCCAATAAATGGGAACTGTTCCACGGAGGGCTTTCCGGAAGGACGGCGCAGCAGTTCATTGATTATCTGTCCGGGTGCGAAAGCGCTGCCGGCGGGCAGCAGTGAGGAAAGGAAGGGATGCGGAGTGAAGACTTTTGCAGCTATTGACGTAGGTTCTTATGAGCTATCCATGAAAATATTTGAATTTTCACCGAAAATCGGCATTCGGGAAATCGACCATATCCGTCACAGGATTGATTTGGGAAACGATACCTTTGCCACGGGAAAAATCAGCTATGAAAAGGTGGACGAACTCTGCCGCGTCCTCCGGGAATTTGTGGACATCATGCGGGGCTATAAGGTGGAGGATTTCAAGGCTTACGGCACCAGCGCCATCAGGGAAACGGAAAATACCATGATAGTGCTGGATCAGATCCGCCAGCGCACAGGAATCCGCATTGAGGTGCTGAGCAATTCCGAGCAGAGGTTCCTGGATTATAAATCCATTGCCCTCAAGGGACAGGATTTTAATAAAATCATCGAAAAAGGAACGGCCATCGTTGATATCGGGGGCGGCAGCATTCAGGTATCCTTGTTTGACAAGGATACGCTTGTGGCTACCCAGAACCTTCGTCTCGGCGTACTCCGCCTGCAGGAGCTGCTGAACAAGCTGAACGCGAAGCCGTCCAAATATGAGGGGCTGCTGGAAGAGATTATCGAAAGCCAGCTGTCCGTTTTTAAAAGGATGTATCTGAAGGATCGGACCATTGATAATATCATTATTGTGGATGATTATGTTTCCGCCCTGATACAGAAGCGCCTTACCGGCTCACAGACGCCGGGATATGTGGACAGCGCAAGCTATGAAATGTTTATGCAGATCATGCGCACACATACAAAGGAAGAGATTGCGGCAAGGTTCGGAATTTCCACGGAAAGCATTCCTCTGATATTTATTTCCGCTGTCCTTATCTACCGGGTGGCCCTGCTTATGGAAGCGAAGCTGCTGTGGGCGCCGGGAGTGACGCTTTGCGACGGCATTGCTTACGAGTTTGCGGAAAAAAATAAAATCGTCGGGCCGAAGCATGATTTCGAGCAGGATATTGTGGCGTGCGCCCGAAATATCAGCAAAAGATTTATGGGAAGCAGACGAAGAGGAGAAACGCTGGAATATATCTGCACCACCATCTTTGACAGCATGAAAAAGGTACACGGCCTTGGAAAAAGGGAGCGCCTGCTGCTTCGGATAGCCGCCCTGCTCCACGACTGCGGAAAATATATCAGCATGGTGAATCTGGGCGAATGCTCCTACAGTATTGTCATGGCTACGGAAATCATAGGCCTTTCCCATAAAGAGAGGGAGATCGTTGCCAATGTGGTGAAATATAACCATCAGGAATTTGATTACTATGAGGAGCTGGGAACAACAACGACGCTGGATCCCCAGGCCTATCTGACTATCGCCAAGCTGACGGCTATTATTCGTGTGGCCAATGGCCTGGATCGAAGCCATAAACAGAAATTCAAGGATTTCAAGACCACCCTCAGGGAGGATCAGCTGATATTCACTGTGAACACTGCGGAGGATATCACTCTGGAGAGAGGGCTGTTTGAGGCAAAGGCCTCATTTTTTGAAGAAGTATTCAGTGTGCATCCTGTCATTAAGCAGAAAAAAATCATTTAAAACGGAGAAAAGATTATGGCGGAGAAAAAAGATTATCTGGAGCCTGAGCTCTATACCAACAGGGAACTGAGCTGGATCCTTTTTAACAAAAGAGTGCTGTCGGAAGCAAGAGATAAACAGATCCCTCTTTTTGAACGATTAAAATTTTTAAGCATCACCGCTTCCAATCTGGATGAGTTTTTTATGGTGCGTGTTGCGTCCTTAAAGGATATGGTGAATGCCAAATATATCAAAAAGGATATTGCCGGCCTGACTGCCGCCCAGCAGCTGGAGCAGCTGAATGTGGTGACCCATGATCTGGTTTCCCAGCAATATTCTACATACAATCGTTCTCTGCTGCCTCTGCTGAAGGCAAATGGACTGACTGTTGTGGAGCAGCATGAAAATCTGAATGAAGAACAGGCCGCCTATGTGGATGCCTATTTTGATGATAATGTCTATCCTGTCCTGACCCCCATGGCGGTGGATTCCTCCAGGCCCTTCCCTCTGATTCGCAACAAGTCCCTGAATATCGGGGCGCTGCTTTCCAAACGTAAGGAAAAGGGAGAACTGGAATTCGCTACGGTGCAGGTCCCCAGCGTCCTGTCACGTATTGTGCCGATCCCGGCGGAAAAAGCCGGTGAAAAGGCCGTCATCCTTCTGGAGGAGGTCATAGAACGGAATATTTCCAGACTGTTTCTGAATTATGACGTGGTATGCTCCCATCCCTTCCGTATCATGAGGAATGCGGATTTGACCATCGATGAGGACGAAGCGGAGGATTTGCTGAAGGAAATTGAAAAGCAGCTGAAAAAGAGGCAGTGGGGCCAGGCGATCCGGCTGGAAGTGGAAGCCGGTGTGGATAAGCGCCTGCTGCGCATGATCAAGGATGAGCTTTCCATTGAGGAAGAGGATATTTACCGTATCGACGGCCCTCTGGATCTCACCTTCCTGATGAAAATGTACGGGATGGAAGGCTTTGCCCATCTGAAGGAAGAGAAGTATGTTCCCCAGCCGGTACCGGAATTCATGGAGGAGGGAAGTGTCTTTGAAAAGCTGAGAGAAGGAGATATCCTGCTTCATCATCCCTTCCAGACCTTCGAACCTGTGGTGCAGTTTATAAGAGAAGCCGCCAAGGATCCGGACGTGCTGGCGATCAAGCAGACTCTTTACCGTGTCAGCGGCAATTCCCCCATCATCGCGGCATTGGCCCAGGCGGCGGAAAACGGGAAACAGGTTTCCGTACTGGTGGAGTTGAAGGCCCGTTTTGATGAAGAAAATAATATTGTATGGGCGAAAAAGCTGGAAAAAGCCGGCTGTCATGTTATATACGGTCTGGTGGGCTTAAAGACCCACAGCAAAATAACTCTGGTGGTCCGCAGGGAAGAGGACGGCATCCGCCGTTACGTGCATCTGGGAACCGGAAACTATAATGACGCCACCGCAAAGCTGTATACGGATATCGGTATGATGACCTGTTCCGAGGCTATCGGAGAGGATGCCACAGCTGTATTCAACATGCTGTCAGGCTATTCGGAGCCTCTTTCCTGGAATAAGCTTTCTCTGGCCCCGCTGTGGCTGAAGGATAAATTCCTGTATCTGATCGCCAGAGAGATAAAGAACGCTAAGGCAGGGGAACAGGGCCATATCATAGCCAAGATGAATTCCCTCTGCGACAGGGATATCATAGCCGCTCTGTATGAAGCCAGCGCGGCAGGAGTGAAGATTGAACTCATTGTCCGCGGAATCTGCTGCCTGAAGGTGGGGATTCCGGATGTCAGTGAAAATATTTCCGTCCGTTCCATCGTAGGAACCTTCCTGGAACACAGCCGTATTTTTTATTTTGAAAACGGGGGCAACAGTGAAGTCTATTGCTCCAGTGCGGACTGGATGCCCAGAAACCTGGAACGGCGTGTGGAAATCATGTTCCCGGTGGAGGATCCCAGGCTGAAAGAAAAGGTGATGCATATTCTGGAGGTACAGCTTCGGGATACGGTAAAAGCCCATCTGCTTCAGCCGGACGGCAGCTATGAAAAAGTGGATCGCAGGGGAAAAGAAACCTTCAATTCCCAGGAAGCCTTCTGTATGGAAGCGATAGAAGCGGCCAAAGCACAGGAAGAACCTCATGACGGCAGGGTTTTTATCCCGGAAAAGCATGTGGAAATGGAATAACAGGATAAAAGGAGTTTGTCGGCATGAAAAAGAAGATAATACTGGCGTCCGCATCACCCAGAAGGCAGGAGCTTCTGACGCAGATTGGCCTGGACTTTGAAGTTCATCCCAGTGACTGGGAGGAGAAGACGGAAAAAGAACTTCCCGGAGAGGTGGTACAGGAGCTTTCCTTCCATAAGGCCATGGAAGTATATCATAGGCTGCAGGCCGGCGCAGGGGAAAGCCTTGCTGAAGAATCCCTGGTGGTAATAGGAGCGGACACGATAGTAGCCTGCCAGGGGCAGATCCTGGGCAAGCCCGGAGATAAGGAACGGGCGGCAGGGATGCTGCGCCTGCTTCAGGGAGGCGTTCATCAGGTCTATACCGGCGTTTCCCTGGTATGGCAGGAACAGGGGAAAACAGAGAGCTTTTCCTTCTATGAGTGCACAGATGTACGGGTTTTTCCCATGAAGGAAGAGGAAATTGCCGGCTACGTGGAAACCGGGGAGCCGATGGATAAGGCGGGAGCCTATGGGATACAGGGCTGTTTTGCGGCTTTTATCCGGGGAATTGACGGAGATTATAATAATGTGGTGGGCCTTCCGGTGGGAAGGCTTTATCAGGAAATGAAAAAAAGAGAATTCATTTAGGAGAAAGGCATTGGGACGATGAAAAAAGCTGTAATTTTTGATTTGGACGGCACGCTGGCCAACACAATAGAGTCCCTTACCTATTGCGGAAACAGGGCTTTAAGAAAATTCGGGCTGCCTGAATTCGAAGAGGCGGATTATAAATATTTTGTGGGAGACGGAGCCGCCGTTTTGGTGCGCCGTGCCCTGGATAAAGCCGGCGATACCGGCCTTATCCATTTTCAGGAAGTGTTTGAGGAATACTCCAGGCTGTTTGAGAAAGACTGTATGTACCATGTAAAGCCCTATGAAGGAATCAGGGAGCTTTTGGAGGAACTGAAGAAAAGGCAGATCCGCATAGCAGTCCTTTCCAACAAGGCCCATGAGAACAGCATTCAGGTGGTGGAAACCCTGTTTGGCGCAGGATATTTTGACTGGATACAGGGGCAGATGGACGGCGTCCCTAAAAAGCCGGATCCCGCCGGAGTATATCAGATTCAGAAAAAGCTGGGGTTGCCGAAGGAAGCCTTTCTCTATATGGGGGATACCAGTGTGGACATGAAGACCGGTAAGGCGGCGGGGATGTTTACCGTCGGAGTTCTGTGGGGCTTCCGTGACAGGCAGGAACTGGAGGAAAACCATGCGGATGTGATTATCGAAAGGCCGGCTGAGCTTCTTTCGCTTTTGTAGAAAAAGCTGTCCGAACCGAGAATGACAATAACCATGCGATGGCGGAAGCATCCGCCCGCCGGCAGGAAAGGCTGAAAAAAACATGATTAAGTTAATTGCTTCTGATATTGACGGAACGTTGATCCCGGATTCCACACCCGACCTGTATCCGGAAATGGTGGAAGAAATCAAAAAACTGACGGACAGGGGAATCCTTTTCTGCGGGGCGAGCGGAAGGCAGCTTGCCAGCATCCGCAGAGTATTCCGCGAGGTGGAAGACCAAATCTGTTACATTGCGGAAAACGGGGCACATGTATATTATAAGGGGAAGGATCTCGCACTTACCGCCATGAAGCCTGAATATGCCAGGCAGATCGTGGAACAGCTCCGCGGCCTTGGCAGCGAATATGAATTTACCGTATCAACTCCCCACGGAAGCCTGCTGGAAACTAAAAACAGGCTCTTCCTGGACATGATGAAATATGGATACCATAATATTTTCCGCCAGGTTGAGGATGTACTGGCGGAAGAGGAAGTAATTCTGAAAATAGCTGTTTACCACAGAGGAAGCATCCGGCAGCTTGGAGAAGAATTATTGATTCCTCAGTGGGGCGGCCTTGTCAAAACCTGCGTGGCCGGTGAGGAATGGGTGGATTTCATGGATGCCTCGGTGGATAAGGGAAATGCCCTGCGGACATTACAGCAGGTTTTTGGCGTTGCCAAAGAAGAAACCATGGCATTTGGAGACAATACGAATGATATCGGCCTGATGCAGGCAGCCGGTTTCAGCTATGCGGTGGAAAACGCCAGGCCGGAAGTGAAGGCGGCCGCCCGTTTTACCTGCCCTTCTTACCTGGAAAAGGGTGTGTGGAAGACAATTATGGAGAGATGTGGGAAAGAATCATAACAAGTTCAGCCTGCTCAGAATGAAAATAGAATTGTCTTAATTAATACAAAAAAGTCATCATGGTTTGCCCTATAAACAGCAGAAGCCATGATGGCCTTTTTTCTTTCCTATAATATCCGGTTCGGTTCCTTCAAATTACGTAAGTATCAATCCCAATAATGCCGTACCCTTTCCTGAGCCTCCTGTTCACTGATGTTAAACCGAAGTTTCAGTTTTTCTGCCGTCTGTTCAAAGGTCAGGTTCATCTCTTTACAGATTTCTATAATTCCTTGTTCTATTCCCAGCTTTAGTCCCTGTTCTATCCCCTGGGCAATTCCTTCTTCCTTGCCGCTCTTATACTCGCTTGCACGGATTTTTCTCATTTCCTCTTCTTCATTGTATTCAAAGATTGACACTGCTATCACCTCCGCTCTTTGTGCCGACAGGAAATCTGCCAGAATGCCTTCTCTGATGCATTCCGTTACTGCCCGCTCAACCGCTTCCTCAATTCGCATGTTCTTTGCATATTTTCTGACCCGATATATGTACTGGCTGTATTCCTTCAATGTCCTGCATTTTTCCATCAAATCTTTATTGTGGCCCAAATTGATATTCAGCATGAGTACCTTCAGTTCCAGCTCCGGTTCCGCCGTTTCTTTTTCAAAAGCATCTGACAGACACAGGATTTGCCTTTCCGGCTGCTCCCCTGTGCCATTGTAAAATACAACGAACCGGGGCACCGGAATTTTCACCAGTGTGGAAGAATAGATTGTCTCATCCCGCGCATATTTTTCCAGCTGTTTGGCAATGTATACCAAATCCCTCAGCGGCATATTGGGATTATACGTTGCCTGGTGCTCGTACAGATTCAGCTCAGAATCCAGCAGGAACGAGATATCGTTCTTAAAATTCATATATATTGCATTGTCCAGGGTACAGATTGTCAGGCCGTCCGGGCTGTTATACGCGGAACCATTCAGCGCGTTGTACAATTCCAGCAATTCCTTCTTTTCCCGAAATAGCATTCGGAAAACCGTATCCTTTTGATTTCTTACTACGTGCAGTTCTTCTACCATAAGCTGCTCCTTTCTGTTTGTGTACGGAGCAGCCTTCTCATTCAGCCGCTCCTGCTTTCTTTGTTGGATAGTAAGCATAGAGTTTCTGAATTGAGAATAGAAATTAGACGGCACATATAGCCAAGATTCGTTAGAAATTTATGCTTGCGTTTATTTTATCACTACTTTTACGTAAATTCAACATTTCCTGTCGGGAATTTTCTCTGTGCTAGAATGCCAAAGTAAATTCCAGTTCATATATCCTACCAGATTTAAGTTTGA
>ERZ857840.1871-NODE-1871-length-22041-cov-4.094151_pt1 | contig 22041 bp, 14 predicted proteins | sample MGYA00519760_ERZ857840 | MGnify/ENA primary metagenome ERZ857840 (study PRJEB31778, sample SAMEA3449371) | human gut metagenome | biome: human gut; feature: human-associated habitat; material: faeces | place: United Kingdom | collected 2010/2012 ... | reverse complement strand
TATCGCAGAAAAATATTATTTGCAATAAATTTTTGTTGAGAAACCGAAGGATATATTGTATAATGGAAGCATACAACAGAATGTAGGTGAATTTCAATTGGATAACAGGTATTATGAAAAGGTAATTGAGGAAATGCAGCCATTCCTCGATGAGCAGGGCTTTAAGGCGCAGGAAAACGGAAATTTCAAAAATGACAAGCGCGAAATAAAGATTGCTTATGATGAGGCACGGCAGATGTATACGCTGTCGGCGGCGGATATAGGCGAAGAGGGCGACGGTGAGCTGAAGGAAATAGAAGCGTGGCTTTTTGACGACAGCCAAAATGCCAAGGACGCAGCGGCGGTCGGTGTGGATTTCACCGCTACGCTCCGCAAAAACATGGGCATACGCTTAAAGCGCACGGCGGACGGCAGCAATGTTGAATTACCGTCTTTTTCAAAGGGCGGCAGCATTACCGTTACGGGCTTTGCAAAGAAAATGCTCGATTTCTTCCCGGCGCTTAAGGATGAGTATAAGAATCACATAGCGGTAAACGGCAACTTTTTGTATCTCAACTTTTTCGGCGAGTATTTGGTGCCGAACATCAAGCAGGTAATGGCTTCGGGCAATAAAAAGCAGATTAAAAAGCTTTACGATATTTTAGAGGATATGTATGTAAAGGGCGACCGCGATACCGTAAATTCCGTTGTGGCGGTGCTTTGCGCTGCTGCGTATAACGATGAGAAGGCTACTGCCGCAATTAAAGAAATGCTTGATACGGATAAGCATTTTCTTTCATCCTTTGAATGCTTTATGCCGATGCTTGCGAAAAACAAAAAGCTCACGGCTTCGCTTATAAAATAAATCGAGGGGGTAATTTTATGGAGTATGTAATTATAGGAATCATAGTGCTGGCGCTGATACTTTTATTTGCAAATGTAAGGGTAGTGCCGCAGGCAACCGAGTATGTAATTGAGTTTTTAGGTAAATATAAAACCACATGGGGCGCGGGTCTGCATGTTAAAGTGCCGATTATAGAAACGATTGCCAAAAAGATAACCTTAAAGGAGCAGGTGTTGGATTCTCCTCCGCAGCCTGTTATCACCAAGGATAATGTTACAATGCAGATAGACACGGTGGTTTATTTCAGAATTTATGACGCAAAGCTTTATACCTACGGTGTTGTAAGCCCGCTTAACGCTTTGCAAAACCTTACCGCCACCACGCTTCGTAACCTTGTGGGTGAGCTGGAGCTTGACGGCACGCTTACCTCAAGAGATACTATCAACGCGAAAATGACCGCGATACTTGACGAGGCAACCGACAAATGGGGCATGAAGGTAAACCGCGTTGAGCTTAAAAACATTATTCCGCCCGCTGAAATTCAGAATGCGATGGAAAAGCAGATGAAGGCAGAGCGCGAGCGCCGCGAAACGCTTTTACAGGCAGAGGGTCACAAGGCGGCAGCTATTACCCGTGCCGAGGGTGATAAGCAGGCTATGATACTGGCGGCAGAAGGCGAACGCGATGCGCGCATTGCAAGAGCCGAGGGTGAGGCAAAGGCTATTTATCTTAATAAAAAGGCTGAGGCTGACGGTATTCGCGCCATAAAGGAGGCTGCGGCAGACGCGGCGGTGCTTGAAATAAAGCGCCTTGAAACCCTTGCGGAAATTTCAAACGGCACTGCGGCAAAGCTGATAATTCCGACCGACGCTGTAAATATGGTAACAAAAAATACGGTGTTCACCGAAACCACGGGCATAGGCGATGTAACGCACGAGGCACCGAAGCCCGTAGTGCCGCCCAAAAAGGACGAGTGCTGCGACGATTAAAAATATTTGACAAACGCGGTATAGTGTGTTATACTGTATTAAATTGAAAGAGCAAAGGCGCTCATAAAGGGATATAATTCTCTTTATGGGCGCTTAATTTTTTTTAAAACGGGGGAATTTCAAATGACCGAAAAGGGACTTTACCGACAGCAATTCGAGCATGACGCCTGCGGTATAGGCGCGGTTGTGAATGTGGACGGCACAAAAAGCCACAAGGTGGTTGATAACGCGCTTTCTATAGTAGAAAAATTGGAGCACCGTGCCGGGAAGGACGCGTCTGGTGAGACGGGCGACGGCGTGGGAATGTTCTTTTTTCCGCAGGACACTTTGAAGCGCAATCAGGCTAAAAAAATGCTTGAGGTTATAGCCGAAAAAGAGGGCGTTGAGTTTTTAGGCTGGCGAGATGTGCCTACAAAAAGCGAGATTTTGGGGCAGAAAGCACTCAGCTGCATGCCGCACATTATGCAGTGCTTTTTAAAAAAGCCTGCCGATACTGCCAAGGGTCTTGACTTTGACCGCAAGCTGTATATAATCCGCCGCGTGTTCGAGCAGAGCAACGATAATACATATGTCGCCTCGTTATCAAGCCGAACAATAGTATACAAGGGTATGTTTTTGGTGGGACAGCTGCGCCGCTTTTACCTTGATTTGCAGGACACGGCATATGAAAGCGCAATAGCTCTTGTTCACTCGCGTTTTTCCACCAACACAACGCCCAGCTGGGAGCGCGCCCACCCGAACCGCTTTATACTGCACAACGGTGAAATAAATACCATTCGCGGCAATGTCGACCGTATGCTGGCACGCGAGGAAACAATGGAAAGCGCCGTTATGGAGGACGATATGGATAAAATCCTGCCCGTGGTAAACGCGGCGGGCTCAGACTCTGCAATGCTCGATAACACACTTGAATTCCTTGTTATGAACGGAATGGATTTGCCGCTTGCCGTAATGGTTACTATCCCCGAGCCGTGGCGCAACAGCAAGACCATAACAAGGGCTAAAAGAGATTTTTACCACTATTACTCTACAATGATGGAGCCGTGGGACGGCCCCGCCGCAATACTCTTTTCGGACGGCGATACCGTAGGTGCGGTGCTTGACCGTAACGGGCTGCGCCCCTCTCGCTATTATATAACCGACGATAACACGCTTATTTTATCCTCCGAGGTGGGCGTGCTTGATATTCCCGCAGAGCATATTGTTAAAAAAAGCCGCTTAGAGCCGGGTAAAATGCTGCTTGTGGATACGGCGAAAAAGCGCATTATATCCGATGAAGAGTGTAAACACTATTACGCCACAAGAAAGCCCTACGGCGAGTGGCTCGACCAGAATTTAGTGCGGCTTTCCGACCTTAAAATGCCTAACTGCCGCATAGAGCGCTATGATTCAAAGACCCGCGACAGACTTTACAAGGCATTTGGTTACACCTATGAGGACGTGCGAAACGCCATTATTCCTATGGCGAAAAACGGCGCGGAGGCTACCGCCGCAATGGGCACGGATATTCCACTTGCAATGCTTTCCGATAAGCACCAGCCGCTTTTCAATTACTTTAAACAGCTTTTCGCGCAGGTTACCAATCCGCCTATCGACGCTATACGCGAGGAGGTTGTAACCGATACCTGCGTTTATGTGGGGTCGGACGGCAATCTGCTCAGCGAATCCGCCGCAAACTGCGGGGTTTTGGAGCTGCCGAACCCGATTATAACCTCCGCCGAGCTTGTAAAAATAAAGGCTATAAACCGCCCCGGCTTTAAGGTGGAAACGGTTTCCTTGCTTTATTACACAAACACGCCGCTTGAGCGCGCGCTCGATCACCTGTTTGTGGAGTGTGACCGCGCTTACAAAAAGGGCGCTAACATACTCATACTTTCCGACCGCGGGGTTGATGAAAACCACGTTGCAATTCCGTCGCTTTTGGCGGTTTCGGCTATTGAGCAGCACCTTATACGAACCAAAAAGCGCACGGCGCTTTCTGTAATACTTGAAAGCGCAGAGCCGCGCGACGTTCATCACTTCGCAACGCTCTTAGGCTACGGCGCGCGCGCCGTAAACCCCTATTTAGCCGAGGAATGTATAACCGAGCTTATTGATAAAAAGCTGCTCGATAAGGATTACCACACCGCAATACGAGATTATAACAGCGCAATACTTCACGGCATAGTAAAAATCGCCTCTAAAATGGGTATTTCCACAATTCAGTCCTACCAGTCGTCGCAGATATTTGAGGCGATAGGCATAAGCAAAGAGGTTATTGATAAATACTTTACAAATACCGTAAGCCGCGTGGGCGGTATAGGGCTTGAAGAAATTAACGAGGGCGTTGAGTACCGCCACAGCCACGCTTTTGACCCGCTGGGGCTGGGGGTTGATACCACGCTTGACAGCTTTGGCGAGCATAAATTGCGCTCGGGTAATGATAAGGAAGACCATATGTACAGCCCCGAAACGGTAATTGCACTGCGCGAGGCTACGCAGTTCGGCTCATATGAGCGGTTTAAGGAATACACTGCAATGGTGGATAACGAACGCCGCCCGCACACGCTGCGCGGCTTGCTTGAGTTTAATACTGAGGGCGTAACGCCCGTACCGCTTGAAGAGGTAGAGCCTGCAAGCGAAATTGTAAAGCGCTTTAAAACGGGCGCTATGTCCTACGGCTCAATTTCGCAGGAGGCACACGAATGTATGGCGATTGCCATGAACCGCCTCGGCGGAAAATCAAACTCGGGCGAGGGCGGCGAGCGCCCCGAAAGACTGGGCACAGAGCGCGGCAGCGCAATTAAGCAGGTGGCTTCCGGCCGTTTCGGCGTTACAAGCGAATATTTGGTTTCGGCAAAGGAAATTCAAATTAAAATGGCGCAGGGTGCAAAACCGGGCGAGGGCGGACATCTGCCGGGCAAAAAAGTTTACCCGTGGATTGCGAAAACGCGTTATTCAACCCCCGGTGTGTCGCTTATTTCTCCGCCGCCGCACCACGATATTTATTCAATTGAAGATTTAGCACAGCTTATTTTCGACCTTAAAAACGCCAACCGTGACGCGCGCATTTCGGTGAAATTGGTGTCCGAGGCGGGCGTCGGCACAATTGCCGCGGGTGTTGCCAAGGCAGGCGCGCAGGTGGTGCTGATTTCAGGTTACGACGGCGGCACGGGCGCCGCTCCCCAAAGCTCTATACACAATGCGGGGCTGCCGTGGGAGTTGGGGCTTTCCGAGGCGCACCAAACGCTTATTCAAAACGGGCTGCGCTCACGCGTTATACTTGAAACCGACGGTAAGCTTATGAGCGGCAGAGACGTAGCGATTGCCGCCATTTTGGGCGCGGAGGAATTCGGCTTTGCAACCGCGCCGCTGATTACCATGGGCTGCATTATGATGCGCGTGTGCAACCTTGATACCTGCCCCTGCGGTATTGCCACGCAAAACCCCGAGCTTAGAAAGCGTTTCTGCGGCAAGCCCGAATACGTTATAAACTTTATGATGTATATTGCCGAGGAGCTGCGCGAGATAATGGCGAAACTGGGCGTTCGCACGGTTGAGGAGCTTGTGGGGCGCACCGACCTTATAAAGGTGCGCGAAAAAACCGTTACAAAGCGCGCGGCAATGGCTGATCTTTCGCAAATACTTTACAGCGATAATTCCGCCCCGCAGGAGGATAAGCATTTTAAAGCCGATAACGTATTTAACTTTGAGCTTGAAAAGACCGTGGACGAGGCGGTTATAATTCCCGCCTTTAAAACGGCGCTTAAAACAGGCAAGCCGAAAACAATTGATATTGAGGTATCCAGCACCAACCGAACGCTCGGCACAATTTTCGGCTCGGAAATTACAAAGAAATATAAAAATACCTTGCCCGACGACACCTATACTATAAACTGCAAGGGCGGCGGCGGTCAGTCCTTCGGGGCGTTTATTCCGAAAGGGCTTACAATACGCCTGACAGGCGACAGCAACGATTATTTCGGCAAGGGCTTATCGGGCGGTAAGCTCATTGTGGCTCCCCCCGAAAACGCAAAATACAGGGCGGAAGAAAATATTATAATAGGCAACGTGGCGCTTTACGGGGCGACATCCGGTGAGGCTTATATAAACGGTATTGCGGGCGAGCGTTTCTGCGTCAGAAATTCGGGCGCATGCGCCGTTTGCGAGGGCACGGGCGACCACGGCTGCGAGTATATGACGGGCGGCAGAGCCGTAATTTTAGGGCCTACGGGCAAAAACTTTGCCGCAGGTATGAGCGGCGGCATTGCATATGTGCTTGATGAAAACTATGATTTTTATTTAAGGCTTAACAAGGAGCTTGTTACAATGACGGGCGTAGAGGAAAAGCACGACATTGAAGAGCTTAAAACCATGATTGAAAAACACGTTGCCGCCACGGGTTCGCCTAAAGGCACACGCATACTTCACGATTTTGCAAATTATCTGCCTTACTTTAAAAAGATAGTGCCGAACGATTACAGCCGAATGTTACAGGAAATAAGCCGCTTTGAGGAAAAGGGTCTGCCCTATGAAGAAGCCGAGCTTGAAGCCTTTTATTCGGTACAGAAATAAGGAGGGGAATAAAAATGGGAAAACCAACAGGATTTTTGGATTATGAAAGAGAAAACAATAAATCGGTAGAACCGCTTGAAAGAATAAAGAATTTCAATGAATTTCATTCCCCAATGCAAAAGGCGGAGCGCCAAAACCAAGGCGCGCGCTGTATGAACTGCGGCGTGCCGTTCTGCCAGTCGGCAATGAAGCTCGGCGGAATGGTATCGGGCTGCCCGCTGCATAACCTTATACCCGAGTGGAATGACGAAATTTATAACGGCAACTGGGAGTACGCTTTAGCACGGCTTACCAAAACCGCAAGCTTCCCCGAGTTTACGGGCAGGGTATGCCCCGCGCTATGCGAGGCGGCTTGCTCCTGCGGGCTTTACGGAAGCTCGGTAACCGTTAAGGAAAACGAGCTTGCAATTATTGAAGAGGGCTATAAAAACGGCTGGGTAAACCCTCATCCGCCCGAGGTAAGAACAGGCAAGCGCGTGGCGGTGGTAGGCTCGGGTCCCTCGGGGCTTGCCTGCGCGCAGCGGCTTAACAGCCGCGGTCATAATGTAACCGTTTACGAAAAGGATGACCGCATAGGCGGGCTTTTAATGTACGGCATACCGAATATGAAGCTTGAAAAGCAGGTTGTTGACCGCCGCGTAAAGCTTATGACCGACGAGGGCATAGAGTTTAAAACGGGTGTGGACGTAGGAAAGGATATTTCCGCCGACGAGCTTTTAAAGATCTATGACGCGGTGGTGCTTTGCTGCGGTGCGGGTAATGCGCGCGACCTGAAAGCCGAAAACCGCGATATTAAGGGAATTTACTTTGCGGTTGATTTTCTTAAATCCACCACAAAGGCGCTGCTTGATAATAAGCCTCAATCGGGCTTTATATCCGCTAAGGGTAAGGACGTTGTAATAGTAGGCGGCGGCGATACGGGCAATGACTGCGTAGGCACCTGCATACGCCACGGCTGCAAATCGGTAACCCAGCTTGAAATGATGCCGAAATTACCCGACAGCAGGGCAGAGACTAACCCTTGGCCGCAGTACCCGAGGGTGTGCAAAACCGATTACGGTCAAGAGGAGGCAATAGCCGTTTTCGGGCATGACCCGCGCGTTTACTGCACCACCGTTAAAGCCTTTGTACCTGATGAAAAGGGTAATATTAAGGCTGTGGTAACGGTTGAATTAAAACCCGAGAAGGACGAAAAAACCGGCAGAACCGTTATGACGGAAATTCCGGACAGCGAAAAAACGCTTGATTGCTCGCTTTTGCTTATAGCCGCGGGATTTTTAGGACCCAAGCCCTATATTGCAAAAAGTTTCGGAGCAGAGACCGACGGGCGCAGCAATATCGCAACCGCCGCAGGCTCTTACAAAACAAGCGTTGATAAGCTTTTCACGGCGGGGGATTGCCGCCGCGGGCAGTCGCTCGTTGTGTGGGCGATAGCCGAGGGCAGAGCCGCCGCAAAGGAAATTGACGAATATTTAATGGGATATACAAATTTGGTTTAATAAAAGCAAGACTGTATATCGGCATATAAATAAAACGACATCGAAAGCCGTGAGTTAGGCTTCCGACGTCGTTTTTTATATGTGTATTTTTATCAAAGAGTATTCAAAATATCAAGCACGCATTCAAGCTCCTCGGGCTTGACCTTATCGGGAAAGCTGCCGTTTTCAACGCAATCGGTGAAGTAGCGTATCTCGTTGGCGTAAGCGTCGCTTGCGGGCAGACCTATATTGCCGGTATCAAGCCCGTCGCCGCCGGATATAGGCGACCATATTTTCCCGTTTTCCTCGTATATTTTCATTTCGCCGTTTTCCCACGCTATAACCGCGTGCTCAAACTGGAAACGGAAAGCCGCCTTAAACGGATAGGGCGACGCATACCACGAAGCCTCGGTGGTTATGAAAAATCCGTCGTAGTTATAAACCGTATTAAGGTAATCCTGCGTATCGGTGGTGGATTTAAACGCATGGGTCTCCTGCGGCTTGCCGAATGTGTAAACCATGAAATCCAAATCGTGAATGTGCAGGTCAAACGGCACCAGACCGCTGCGGTTTTTATCGGTCATCCAGTTATCCCAGCTCCATTTCGGGCGGCAGCCGAGGCGGGTCATAGAGCCGGAAAGCAGATTACCGTAGGTCTTTTCGTCATAAATCTTTTTAACTATTTCATACTCGGGCCAAAAACGCAGAACCTGCGCTATCATAAATTTAACGTTATTCTTTTTTGCCGCGCCGTAAACGCGCGCAACATCCTCTTTTTTAAGCGAAACAGGCTTTTCGCAAATAACGTTAATGCCTTTTTCCATAGCCTTAACCGAGAAATCGGCATGCAAATATGTAGGAAGGCAGATATCGAGAATATCTATTTCTTCCTTTTCAAGCATTTCGTCAAAATCGGTATAACGGCGTTTATCCGTGTATTTTTCCATTTGCTCGGGGCGAATATCGCAAAGCGCCACAAGCTCGGCGTCTTTCATTGATTCCCACGCCGGAATATGCGCGCCGCTTATTCCGCCAACTCCTACAAGTGCAACCTTTAACATAGTAAAAATCTCCTTTAATTAAATAACGTTTGCAGTTACAATATTATCCCAGCTTTTTGAGCGTTCGTCTTCAAGCACCGGCTCTGAAAGCTCGGGAATAGTATTTGATTTATCCGTGCAATAGCTTAAAATTCTTTCGCGGCAGCTTTCAAGCCGCATTATAAGCCCGCCGAGACGTATATCCTGAACGTCGAAGCCGTGGGGCTTATTTTCAAAAAACCAAAATCTGCGGAAAGCGGTGTAAAACGCTTTAAGCTTATCTATGGCGGCGGTATAATCGTTTTCGGCTATGTCTTTAAGCGTCTTATTATCTCCTGCCAAATATGCCGCGCGGGTCTTAATGCCAAGCTCGGCTTTTACCGACAGAACGTCCGCCAGCGCCGCAGCCGAGTCAAACATCGGCTTGTAGTCGTCCGTCGCCTGTACCGCCGAAAGCTTTTTGTAAAGCTCTTTGTAGTAATCGTTAACGCCCTCGGTTACGCGGCTGTCATAAACGCCCATAAACGGGTCGGAGTAAAGCAGATATTTCGAGGCGTTGTAATCAAGCTTTTCGGTAGGGTTATCCAGCTTATCAAGCAGCATAAAATCATCGAATTCCATGCCCGTAACCGCTTTAAGCCGCGCCTTTGCGTCCGACATATTTTCATTTCCCTTTAAAAGCTCCGCCGAATAGCAGAGCGCGGGTAAAACCGCGAAACGCGAACATTCGCCGCCGTTATCGCCCCACATGGTAAAGAAAATGTCCTTTACGCCGCGGTCACGGCAGGCTTTAACGGCGGGCAGGGTGGTATCAAAGCTGAATTGATTGCCCGGCGCGAAGCCTTTCCATGTCCATGCGCCGCCCGCAAACGCGACCGGTCTGCCGAACGCCTTGTTCTTTTCTATCATATTTGAATAGCGGTTATAATCCGTGCTGTAATAATCCCAGTAAACCAAGGTAAGGTTCTCGGGCAGGTTTGCTTTTTTGCGTATTGCTTCAAGGTCCGCCGTGCTGTAATAATCGGAGGAGGAAACGGCGAGCTTGCAGAACATATCGCTCCATATCATCGGCTTAAAGCCGTATTTATCAGCCATATCGCATACCTTGTGCAGGTGGCGGTTTATAATTTCAAAACGGTCGTTATCGCCGTGCTTATCGCGGTATTTACCAAGACCCACCATATACGCCTCGTCCATGCCGATATGTATTTTGCGGGTGGTGAAGCACTCGGAAAGCGTGGCAAAAATTTTATCTATAAGCTCATAGGTTCTGTCGTCGTCTGCCAGCAGAATATCCGCCGTGTCGTTTATTGCGCCGTAGCGGTTTACCCATTTGAACATGGCGTTAAGGTGCGCAAGGGTTTGTATGCAGGGTATAAGCTCAACCCCGTTTTCACGGCAAAAAGCGTCTGCCTCTTTAAGCTCGGCTTTTGAAAATCTTCCGCGCTGATGCCCGAAATACGGCTCGCCGTCAACCTCATATGTATCCTCTGTGTAAAGCATTAACGTATCGTAGCCCAGTGCCGATATTACCTTTACAAACCTTTTAAGGGCGGTAAGGTTCATAACCGCGTTTCTTGAACAGTCTACCATAAGTCCTTTCATTTCAGCTCACCGTAAACCCTTTCTATAATATTTCCTAGGTATTTCTTGGCGTGGAGTATATCCTTGTTCTGCTCTTCGCCTTCAATTTCGCGCTCTATTGTAACGTAAGAATCGTAGCCTATTTCATGCAGCCTTTCAAACAGACGGTTGAAATCGACTTTGCCTTCTCCTATGCGGGTCTCTTCGCCGAGGTCGTGACCGTTTGTGGGATATTTTCCGTCCTTTGCATGAATATTACGGACATATTTTCCGAAAACATCAAGTGCGTCAACCGGGTTTGCTCTGCCGTAAAGAATAACATTTGCGGTGTCAAGATTAACGCCGAGATTATCCGTTCCCACCTTTTCAAAGCAGCGAAGCATGGTGACGGGCGTTTCCTGACCGGTTTCAAACAAAAGGTACTGACCGTTCTGCTTTAAATGCTCCGCCACCTGCCTTACCGCAACGCAGAAGGGCGCAAACTGCGGGTCGTTCGGGTTCTCGGGTATAAAGCCCATATGGGTCACAACATCGGTAACACCGAGCTTTTTTGCAAAGTCGGCGCCGTCACAGAGGTTTTTAATGCGCGCGGCGCGGTATTCGGGCGGAACAAGCCCCAAGGTTATCTGACCGTCGTAAAAATTCCATATGCAGGGTCCCTCCCAGCCGCACCAAAATGCCGAAACGGTAACGCCCTTTTCTTTAATGAGGCGATTCATTATTTCGGCGTTTTCATCCGTCCAAACCTCGGGCTTCCAGGAAATAAGCTGGCAGCTGTCAAAGCCGTTCGCAAGCAGCTCGTCAAGCTTTTTTGACATTTCGTTTATATCGTTCAAATGAACGCAGGTTCCGATCTTCATAAAAACTCCTCCTGAAAAATATTGATTTTTCTCTGTCCTTATGGTAACATACATATAGTGTAAGTGATAGGATTATTTTGATTTTTTTCAGTATTTTTTTGACTTGGAGGTCGTTGCCTTGAAGCTGAATTATCAAAAGGAGCTGACTCCCGTGCTGTACGGCGACAGCGCGGTAAAAATTCATGACACCTACTCGGTGACTGAGGGGGTGCTTTGCTTTTCGCTGCACTGGCATGAGCGAATGGAGATACTTCTGATAACCGAGGGCGAGCTGGAGCTTTTGCTCGGTGACCGAACGGCGCATGCCTCTGCCGGCTCCGTGGCGGTTTTTATGCCGGGGCAGCCCCACCGCGGCATCGCGGGCAGGGGAGGGGTCACCTACCGCACGGTCATGTTTGATATTCAGACCTTTTACAATTCTACCCCCGCCGCGCAAAAGTATTTATTGCCGATAGCCGAGCAGAAAATTTCGTTTGCTCCCGTTACATATAATAAGGAGATATTTGAAACCGCAAAATATATTGTAGATGAGCAGCTTTCGCGCTCTGACGCGTCTCCGCTTACGGTGATAGGCGGAATTTACCGCCTTTTGGGGCTGCTTTACAGATATTGTCTTTCGGAAAGGAGCGTGCATGCGCCGTCCGATGAAAAGCTGCGCAATGTTACTGAATATATCGAAAATCATTTCCGCGAGAATATTTCCTCAAAGGAATTGAGCCGCCGCTTCGGCTATGACGAGGCGTACTTTTGCCGTCGGTTTAAATCGGTCACCGGACTCAGTCCCATGATATATATACAGATATTAAGACTTGAATACGCCAGAAGGGCGATAAAAAATGAAAAAGGGGTTAAGATCTCGGAAATTTCCTCAAGCTGCGGTTTTTCCGATCCCGGCTATTTTGCCAGATGCTTTAAAAAGCATTACGGAATGACCCCGACGGAATACGGCGCGTTGCTTCAAATATAAATAAATATAGGGAGTGGGTATAATGAAATCGCATGATACGGTCAATAAGCTTTACAAATTGGGACGGGTGCTGTCACAGATTGCGTTTACGCTTGCCGTTATCGGCTTTTTCGCTTGCATTGCGGGATATATAAGCCTGTTGATCGGCAGAGACAGCATAGCCGTAATAGGCAGTATAAAAGTGCACGGAGCTTCGCTTGATACGCTCGGCTTAAATGTTAAAAGCATTGCGGCGGCGCTGTCGGGAGGTCTTGTGGTTTGTGCCGGAGAAGCGGCGGAAGCGGCATTTGCGAAGCGTTACTTCGGAAACGCTTTAAAGGCGGGAACTCCGTTTACTCATGCCGGGGCAAAGGAGCTGATGAGACTCGGCATTTTAACGCTTGCGCTTAAGACGGTCGGCGCAGCTGCGGGAAGCCTTGTAAGGGGGCTTATTTCGGGACGGATGAGGCTTGAAGCCGTTTCGCTTGCGAATATATATTCCGATAATGCCGCGGGCATTACACTCGGCGTTATGTTTATTTTTATTTCACTGCTTTGCCGATACGGCGCCGAGGCAATAGGCGGCGAACGGGACGAATATTAAAGGAAAAGGGCTGTAAAAAATAAACGAAAAACCGAGATTCACTCTGAATTGAGCGAAACTCGGTTTTTTAATTTCAGAAAGTAAAAACGGCATACTGTCCTCGTGTTTTTTATTTGTTTTTTCAACTCAATTATACCACAAAAAGACTGCTTTTTACAGCCTCTATGATTTGTTAAAAAAAGTCTTGCTTTCGGCGATGGTGTATGGTATAGTATAATTGAATAAACGGTCGTTTAATCACGGAGGTTAGAATACAATGCACACCGAACAGCAGCACAACGAAAAAAAGAAGGAAATAATGGAAAAATGCTTTGAATGCTATGCCGAAAACGGGCTTACGGGAACAGGCGTCAGCGCGCTTGCGAAAGCGTGCGGCTGCACAAAGGGAAATCTTTACGCTTACTTTAAAAGTCTGGATGAGCTGATCATCGAATCGACGGCTTACTGTATGGAAAAGGTTGAGGACGATTTTATGGAGATGGCGCCCACCGACCCCAATGATGTTGTTCGTTTTGTGAAGGAGGTTCCGTATTGGACGGCGGAAAAGCACGGCAAAAAATACAGGCTTATGTATCAGATATATACTCATCCGAAATATATTGAACACGGCAAGAAATTTTTTGAGGGCGTAAATGAGCGCTATACGGAATACGCAAAGCTGCTGGAGCCTAAAATCGGCATACCGTATACGGTAATCACGCCGCTGATTTTTATATTCGTCCGCGCCTGTGTGCACTATGCCATGTTTGAGGATGAATATTACCTGAAAACCCAGATGGAGGTCTTAAAGCAGGGAGTCGCCCTGTTTGCAGATAAATACCGCTCGCAATATCTGAACGGAGGTAACGAGAAATGAAGAAACGAATTTATTGTATTACTATGGCACTTTGCATCATACTATGCATTGTATTTACTGCCGGATGCAGCAAAGCGGCAAATAGCAGTGCTGCATTGCCGAAGGTGCGGAACAACGGTACGGCGATCCAGTGGAAATACAGCGACGAAACCGATTGGCGCGACCTTGTGTTGCTTACCGAACTTACCGGTGCTGCCGGAGAAAACGGAAAGAACGGCACAGACGGCAAAGACGGCAAGGACGGAGTCAACGGCGAGAATGGCACCGACGGTAAGAACGGAATAAACGGAAAAGACGGCATTAACGGCGTTGACGGTAAAGACGGAGCCGACGGCAAGGACGGCATTAACGCCAAAAACATAGAAGTGCAGCGAGCCGAATCCTACATACAGTGGCGCTATGAGGGCGGCGAGTGGCAAAACCTTGTTTCGATATCCGATATTACAGGCCCCGCCGGACAGAACGGCGCAGACGGGGCAAACGGAAAGACACCGGAGTTCCGCGTGAACGAAAACACATTGCAATGGCGTTATGCCGGTGATGAAATATGGCTTAACCTGTACGACCTTACCGCATTAAAAGGTGCGGATGGCAGAGACGGCGCTGACGGTAAAAACGGCAAGGACGGAACAAACGGGCAAAACGGTTCCGACGGTGAGGACGGAAAAACACCTTTTATCGGCGAGAACGGAAACTGGTGGATCGGCGAAATTGACACCGGCGTAAAAGCCGCAGGCATTGACGGCACAGACGGTGTTGACGGCGAAAAGGGAGACAAGGGCGACAAAGGTGACCCCGGTGAAAAGGGCGATAAAGGAGACAATGGAGACAAAGGAGATAAAGGCGATAAGGGCGATGCCGGTCAGAACGGCGGGTGTGCGGGGTATTTTCATGCCTCAAACGGCGGCACCGGCGCTTCATTCAATCAGCCGCTTCAGTTGTTTGAAGATTGCAATTCCGGAGGACTTTTTGTGTGGGATCGAACCAACAGAACCGTAACGCTGAAAGCCGGACATACATACAGTATTTCATTCAGCGGTTCGGTCTGCATTTCTCACGACATGGGTGGATGGTACTCGGTAGTATTGAAGGGCAAACAAGGCATTCTCAAAGATACATTGATCGAAAGATATATGAATGATGCAGATAATTCACGAGTGTGGATGCCGTTTGCATTCAACCGCATCTACAGTGCCGGCAGTGATATTGTGCTGCAATATGAATTTATCCAGTTGACCCCCGGCACACAGCTGAACGGTGCTGTCTATAATCTTACAATCATTGCTCTTGACTGAGCCGATATACACGAAAACGGAGGTAATAAAATATGAAAAAACGACTAATCAGCATCCTGCTCGCCATTTTTATGCTGACATTAACCATTGCACCTATGACAGCCTATGCCGAGTCGGGATCGTCCGGATCAGGCGCATACGGCGCATTGCTCACACCCGACACAACTCCCCCTGCCGGATGGGCAGAGGATGAAAGCAACCCATACGGCACAAAAAAGGGTCAGCCCTTTGCCATTACCCCGTGGCATGAGCCGATCATTTACAGTTACCGCAATGCGGAGGGCGAATCCGCAAAGGATCATACCAAGGTGTATGACAAGCTGACCCTCGGAAAAAATATCATCGAGTCACCGAGCGGTACATACAGCATTTCCTCGGTCGATAATGTCGCTTTTGCTGTCGGAACAGCTTACGATCCGCTCGGCACGGGCAGAAACGATCATGCTATCTTTGTCGGTCTTTGCGATATGGATAATTCCAAGAACACGGCGAAGATCTGCTACTGGGTACAAAACCTTGTAAACAACAAGCGCTCCGAGCTTCAGAAAATTGCCGACGCTCCGATGTGGGCGTGCAAGAAACCCGGTTACGGCGAGCTTGAATATCAGGAATTCCGCCACTATTTCAATGTCACGGCGGGCGACTATGACGGAGACGGCAAGATGACCGCCGTTATCACCTATGCCGGCAATGATGATTTATGGGGAATCGCCGGAACGGGAATTGCCGGAGAGCAGGGACTTTCAAGAAAATCGTTTGTTAGGTCCAAGGGCAGCGGCAATGCCTATTTCGACGGCTGGAACACGACTCTGTACGAGCGCGACCAGATCACGAAGTCGCTTGTCTCGGCGGATATCGACCGAGACGGCTGCGATGAGCTTATCGTGTACGCAGGCATTGCCGACCCGGATAAAATCGACGGCAGGGACAAGGAGATTTCCGGCGATTCCTTCCGTAAGGCTGTTTCAAAGCTCTCGGTATACAAAGCCGAAAACGGAAACCTCAAAAGAGTGGATCAGAAGTCTCTGATAACCCTGAACCACGAGGATGAAAAAGCGGACGGCAAACGTTACTACGATCATATCCGCTACGGAAACCTTGCCGCGGGAGACATCAACGGCGACGGCTGGCAGGAAATCATAATTGCCGGATATTTCCGTGAGGTCAGGGAAGAAAAGCAGAAGGGTTTTATTTGGGACAAGAAAACCGACAACGAAAACATGGGCTTTGCCGTTTATTACGGTCAGAACAAGTCAATAACGAATGTGCAGAAAACTTCCATGAGCGGTTATACCGCAAACGGAACAAAGGATCTGGGCGTGAAGCCGAAGCCCGCTATGACAAGCGTTGCGATCAACGGCAGAGGTACGCCCAAACAGGTATGGATCGCAGGCGGACTGTATGAGGTGCAGCAGAACGGCGCGCTTAATCTTCTGCGTGACACCGCGCGTGAAAAGAATTCAAGCGCGAGATGGTGGTGGTACCAGGATGTCATTGCCGGCAATTTTGACCACAACAAGGAGGGCCGTGAGCAGGTGATCGCGCTTGCCGCCGAAAGGCAAAAGGGAAGCGGTTCGGGGCGCAAATTCGACCTGTTCACCGATGTTTTCTACGGCGAGAATTTCGGAAGCGGCACGCTGTCAGTTGCCGGTAAGTATACGGTGACAGCCGAAAAGGACGAGTTTTCCAAGCTGTGCCACGATGCCGACCTTGCATGGGATATGCCGTATAACTGCATACTGCTTGCGGCGGATGTGAACAAAGACGGTCTGTTTGCCCGGTATGAGGGCAAGGGCTACGGATATTCCGACGCGCAGGTGCAGGCGGTGCTTCAGGCGGCTCCGTATTTCTCGGAGCTCGGCGACTATGACCTCGATTTTTCCGACGGCTCGACCACATATACCTTCTCCTCGGGCTATTCGGACACGAAATCCTCGTCGCACAACACCTCCTTCGGCGCGTCCATCGTCGTGCAGGGAGATCTGAAGGTGTGGAGATACGAGGCGACCCTCGGATATACCATGGATTTTACAAAGAGCACCGAGGATACCCTTTCTAAGGAATACAGTGCCTCATTCAATGCCGGCGGCAACGATTCTGTGGTGCTGTACCGCGTGCCGGCGACAACCTATTATTACTCGCTTTATGACCCGCAAAAGGGCGATTTTGATCTCAGCGAGAAAAACACCATTGCCCTGATGATCCCCGGGCAACCGGTTTACACCATGCTCGACCGGGAGTATTACGATGAGTTTGCGGTACTGTACAACGAAACCTATAAGAAAGACATTGCAGCGGGAAAGGCAAAGGCTTTGCCGATACTGAACAGCCATGTCCTGCCGGAAAATGCCGAGGGCGACCCGTTCGCCTATTGGTCGAATACCGCTACTACCGCCGACTATGTTTCGAAATTTGAGTCGCTCAGTAAGCAGAAATATGAGCTTGGCTTCGGCGCAAGCAGTATCACAAACGACTGGACGACCACATCCGAGCACGCCGAGGGCGTTGAGATGGCGCACGGTTTTTCCGCTTCGATGAAAAACACATGGGGCGTAGACGCATTCAATATGGGCTTTGTAATCGATTTGAGTTACAGTAAAGCAACAGGTACGGTCTACACCACGACCGAAAGCAGCGGCGCCAGCGGTACGGTAAACAATATCGACCGCCGTTCGCTCCTTGCCTCCTACGGAATCGGCTACGATGTTTCGAGCCAATACGGCTTTACCTGGGATTTCGGTATGCGCACATGGACGGCAGGCGATCAGAAAATTCCCGTGTTCGGTTATGTATTGACCAATCTTCGCGCCGCACCGCCCATACCGACACTTACAGGCGTATCCGTAACGGACAATCAAAGCGCAAAAATCACCTGGAAGGCGCCCTCGGCAGATCTCAGACGCCCCTATGCCGGGTATCATATCTGGATGCGTATGGATGACGGAGAGTTTGAGCGCGTGACCGAAACGCCGCTTTCTTCGGAAGAACTTTCTTATACATACACCTCACTGCAAGCGGATACTACCTATACCTTTGCAGTTTCAACCGTGGGCAGCAACGGATTGGCATCGGCGCTGTCCAACACCAAAACCTTCTCAACCTTTGCGGGAGCGGACGGCAGAGAAATCGAATTCCGCAGTAACGGCAGCAGTATCCAGTGGCGATATGCGGGTGAAAGTGACGACGCTTACCGCGATCTTGTCTCACTTGCCGAGCTGACGGGAAATGACGGCGCAGACGGAAAACAAATTGAACTGCGGGTATATAACGGATTCGTACAGTGGAAGTACAGCGATGATTCCGTCTGGAATAATTTGATTGCCTTGTCGGAGCTGAAGGGCGAAAAAGGCGACAAGGGCGACAAGGGCGACAAGGGAGATAAAGGCGACCCCGGAAAAGACGGTGCCCCCGGACAGGACGGAAAAGACGGCATAACACCTCGGCTTAAAATCGGGGAAGATAACCTCTGGTATGTCTCCTATGACGGCGGACAGACATGGATATCCCTCGGTGTGAAAGCCACCGGAGAGAAGGGCGATACCGGTAAAGACGGACAACAAGGCGAAAAGGGCGATAAAGGTGATAAGGGTGACCCCGGAGATGCCGGCACACCGGGACAGAACGGCAAGAACGGAACAAACGGCGCAAGCGGCGCTGACGGTAAAAACGGGAAAGACGGTAAGGACGGAATCGGAATCGCCAAGGCGGAAATCAATGCGGACGGCGAGCTTGTTATCACCTATACCGACGGAAAGACGGTCAATCTCGGCAAGGTCGTCGGCGCGGACGGTAAGGACGGTCTGACCCCCTTTATCGGCGAAAACGGCAACTGGTGGATCGGCGAGAAGGACACCGGTGTGAAAGCGGCGGCGGATGCAGCAGTCCCCGCAGGCTCCGGAAACATATCCGCATCCTCTCCTGCTTTGATTGTTATCGGTTCTGTTGCGGGGCTTGCGCTGCTTGGTAACCTCGGCTTGATTTTGTACATTGTACTGAAAAAGAAAAAGAGTCTTGTTTGAGGCTGCAAAACGGAGGTAGCAAGAAATGAAAAAACGAATACTCGGTATCCTGCTAACACTTTGTATGGTGCTCTGCCTTGTGCCGACGGCAGTGCTGGCGGCGGATGAGGTCTCTGCGAAGGTCAACGGAATTGCCGTGCCCGCGGCGGGCGGAAGCATCACGGGCGAGGGCATTTCGGGCAGCGTTGTTTTTGACGCGTCCGCTAAAACGCTGACCCTTGAAAACGCCGCCATCAGCGTAACGACCGAAGAAAAAGCCATAGAAATCCGCAGCGGCATTGACACGCTGATCCTTAAAGGAAAAAACGAGATTAAATGGGCGGACGAAAGCGATAAGAAGACGAACATTTATGCGATCTCCGCCTCAAGCAGTTCCTTTCTCATCAGGGGAAACAGCCGTGAGGACAGCCTGACGGTCACGCTTCCCGGAACGACGGGCGGGTATAAGTACGCTTATGCCATTTCAATGGGAAAATGTGAAATCCGTAACTGCTCGGTAGATATCACGGTGATCGGAGGCATGCAAAATTTCGGCGACAGCGTTGCGATCCGTGTGTCCGACTTAAAGGTAAAAAACGCGGCGCTGGATCTTATCGTCGGCAAAGACCGACAAGGAAATGTGCAGAAAGCGATGCAGGGCGGGTGTGTTTATGCCACCGGTAGAATCTCGATCGAAAACTGAAAGCAGTCTGGTGGAGCTTGAGTCCAAGGATATCGTGATGCGCGGTCCCACCTTCGGAACCATAAGCGGCTTTACGAAAATCACCGCCACCGACAAGAACGGCAAGGACACCACATATAAGCCCGGCGACGATCTCAGCACACTCAGCACCGATTCACGCAAGGTCGTGATCGAAAGTCAGATCCACTCTCACTGCGTCTGCGGCGGAGAAAATGCGGCGGAGGGGCATACGGTGCATTATTCGCTCATGTGGACACCTTGGACAAAGACGGATTCTCTCCCGATCGCGGCAGGAAACTACTATCTGACGGGCAATGTGATCCTGAAATATAACTCCGATTATTCTATGCCCGACGGGGTGCAAATCTGCCTGAACGGATACACCATCCGCAGCGCGGGCGGAACGAACAAACCGACACTTTATGCAAACGGCGGCACGCTGACAGTCACCGACTGCAGCACACGGGGAGCCGTCAGGGATATCAAGATGTCGTCCGGCGAGCTGCTTATGTACGGCGGCAGATTTGTCTGGGAGCTTATCATCGGAGAAACCGGCGCCCTTACCGCGGCGGACAGAGTCGGTATCGGCGCCGAGGTGACGAATAAAGGCGTCATTTTCGGCGGCATATTTGACGGCGCTGTGATCAATGACGGCGGAACCATAGAAGGCGGAACCTTTAACGGCAGGGTCAATCTGAAAAGCGGCGATGTGATCGGCGGCATCTATTACGGAAGGGTGACATACGGCGGAGCGGTTATCCATGACAGCGCATGCCGTTATCTGACCTTCGACACCGACGGCGGCAGCGCGATGGATGCGCAGAGAATTTTGCGCGGACAGAAGGCGACGCTTCCGACCGAAAGCCCCGTCAAAACAGGATATATTTTCAGCGGCTGGACGGGGTTTGATTATACGAAGCCGATGCTTGAGAATGCCAAGGCGACGGCAGCATGGACGGAGTGCGACCACTCCGGCAACACCACGCAGCTCTCCTGCACGGATCCCGTTGCCTGCTCGGTCTGTGGCGGCACGATCGCGGCTTTGGGTCACGATTTCTCCGCATCCGTATGGCATCATGACGGGGATACCCATTGGAAGAAATGCTCCCGCTGTGATGCAAAGAATGACGAGAACCCTCATGTTTGGAACAGCGGCAACGTGACCGCACCGTCTACCTGCCTGATGGAGGGCAACAGAGTATTTACCTGCGACGAATGCGGCGCGACAAAAAACGAGCCGATTCAGGCGAGCGGTCACAGCTGGGATCAGGCATGGCAGTACGATGCAACGCATCATTGGCATGAGTGCCTCAACGCCGATTGTGATGTGAAGAATAACGATTCCGCAAAGGACGGATACGGTGCGCACACCGGCGGTACGGCTGCCTGCACCGCTCGGGCGCTCTGCGGCTTATGCGGTCAATCCTACGGTGAAAAGGATCCAGCCAACCATGTGGGCGGTACGCAGGAGTGGACAATAAGAACTGCTTACATTCACGAGCAAAAATGGAGCTGCTGCGGCGCCGTTATCGTGGCGAGTGAAGACCATGAGTGGTCGGACGGTGTGTGCAGCGAGTGCGGATATGCGTGCCTGCATGACGATACGGACAAAAACCATATCTGCGATATTTGCAGCAAAGTGATCTCCAACCATGAGGATGCAGACAAAAACCACGTGTGCGATTTCTGCGAAAAGATAATCTCAAATCACGAAGACGCGGACAATAACCATGTCTGCGACTACTGCGATAAGGCGATCTCCAATCATGAGGACGCAGATAAAGATCACGTCTGCGACTATTGCAAAAAAATTATCTCTAACCACGATGACGCAGACAAAAACCACATTTGCGACTACTGCGAAAAGATAATCTCCAATCACGAAGATGCGGATAAAGACCACGTTTGTGACTTCTGTGATAAGGTGATCTCCAATCACATCGGCGGCACAGCGACATGCCATACCAAGGCGATCTGCGAGATTTGCCGTAACGGGTACGGCGAATTTGACGAAACAAAACACGACGGCGGAACGGTTATCCGCGATGCCGTCACGGTGACCTGCACCGAAAACGGATACACCGGAGACATTTACTGCGCCGGATGCGATGAGCTTCTTGAACGCGGAAACGTGATCGAGGCGGACGGTCACACGGGCGGAAGGGCGACCTGCACCGAAAAGGCGGTGTGCGATATCTGCGGTAAAAGCTACGGCGAAACCGACCCCGACGGACATGGCAAGCTCGTACACATCGACGCGAAGGCGGCTACCGAGGACAGCGAAGGCAATATCGAATATTGGCACTGCGAA
>ERZ857840.1868-NODE-1868-length-22054-cov-5.257784_pt1 | contig 22054 bp, 13 predicted proteins | sample MGYA00519760_ERZ857840 | MGnify/ENA primary metagenome ERZ857840 (study PRJEB31778, sample SAMEA3449371) | human gut metagenome | biome: human gut; feature: human-associated habitat; material: faeces | place: United Kingdom | collected 2010/2012 ... | reverse complement strand
ACGCCCGACAGCAGCGTGCGTGCTCCCGGCCCCTGACGCCCTTCGAAATTGCGGTTGGAGGTCGAGACGCAGTACTTGCCGGCGGGAATCTTGTCGGCATTCATCGCCAGACAGGCCGAGCAGCCCGGCTGGCGCAGTTCGAATCCTGCGGCGGCGAGAATCCGATCCAGTCCTTCGGCCTTCGCGGCGGCCTCCACGGCCTTCGAGCCGGGGACGATCCATGCCGTCACTTCCGGAGCTTTGCGCCGTCCCTCGACCAGACGGGCGAAACGCCGCAGGTCTTCGATGCGGCCGTTGGTGCAACTGCCGACGAAAACGTAGTCGACGGGTTTGCCCAGCAGCCGTTCGCCGGCATCGAATCCCATATATTCCAGCGCTTTGGGGTCGGCGTCGGCGGGAATCGCCGCGTCGACGGCCATTCCCATGCCGGGATTCGTCCCGTAGGTAATCATCGGCGCGATCTCGGCGGCGTCGAACCGGTATTCGCGGTCGAAACGTGCGTCGGTATCGCTGTAAAGTTCCCGCCACCGCGCTACGGCGGCGTCGAACGCCTCGCCCTGCGGCGCGCGTTCGCGTCCGCGCAGGTAGTCGAAGGTCGTCTGGTCGGGGGCGATCATGCCGCCGCGGGCGCCGCACTCGATACTCATGTTGCATACCGTCATGCGTCCCTCCATCGAGAGCGAGCGGATCGCCTCGCCGGCGAATTCGATGAAATGGTCGGTTCCGCCCGAAGCGGTGATGCGCGCGATGATGTGGAGGATGATGTCCTTGGCCTCCGTGCCCGAGGGCAGCGTACCGTCGACGGTGATGCGCATCGCGCGCGGCTTGCCTTGCAGGATGCACTGGCTGGCCAGCACCATTTCGACTTCGGAGGTTCCCACGCCGAAGGCGACGGCCCCCAGCGCGCCGTGCGTGGAGGTGTGGCTGTCGCCGCAGACGATCGTCATGCCCGGCTGCGTGAGCCCCAGTTCGGGGCCGATGATGTGTACGATCCCCTGCCGCGGATCGCCCATGCCGAAGTGCTCGATGCCGTAGCGGGCGCAGTTGGCGCGCAGCGTCTCGACCTGATGCCGCGACTGAGGCTCGGCGATGGGGAGGTGCTGGTCCACGGTGGGAATGTTGTGGTCGACCGTGGCGGTGATGCGGTCGGGATGTACCACGCCGACGCCGCGCCGCGCGAGTCCGGCGAAGGCCACGGGCGAGGTTACCTCGTGGATGTACTGCCGGTCGATGTAGAGCACCGTGCGGCCGCCCTCCTCGGTGCGCACCGTGTGCGCATCCCAGATTTTGTCCAGAAGCGTCCGTCCCATGCTACTCCTCCTTCTCTTTGCGTTCGGTGACGTTCAGCACGCGCAGCGCGTCGAGGAATGCCTCGACCGACGCGCGTGTCGTATCGGTGTGGGCTGCGAAGCCGTGCACGGTGCGTTCGCCGCATTCGACCTGTACGTGGACGCGTCCCACATCGTCCGAGCCGCGCGTGACGGCCTGCATCAGGAACTCCGAGAGGGTGACCCGCTCGTTGACGAGCTTCTTGATGGCCGAGACGGCCGCGTCGACCGGTCCGTTTCCCGTGGCGATCGACATGCGTTCGTGGTCGCCGAATTTCAGTACGACGGTGGCCGTCGGAACGAGGGTTCCGGTGGTCACTTGCAGGAATTTGAGCGCGATCGACTGTTTGCGGATGCGGTCGATGTCGCCTACCAGGTAGAGCAGGTCGTAGTCGTGGATCTCCTTTTTCCGGTCGGCCAGCACAAGGAACTTGTCGTAGGTGGCGTTCAGTTCTTCCGGCGTGAGGTCGTAACCCAGCAGTTCGAGCCGGTGCACCAGTGCCGCGCGGCCGCTGCGGGCCGTCAGGGCGATGACCGATTCGTTGAGCCCGATGTCCTGCGGGTCGATGATCTCGTAGGTCTGCCGGTGTTTGAGCACGCCGTCCTGGTGGATTCCCGACGAGTGGGCGAAGGCGTTGCGTCCGACGATCGCCTTGTTGGGCTGCACGGGCATGTTCATCAGGCTCGACACCAGATGCGAGGCCTTGGTGATGAGCTGCGAGTTGATGCGCGTGTCGATGTCGAGTTCGCGGTGGCAGCGCAGCGTCATCACCACCTCTTCGAGCGAGGTGTTGCCCGCCCGTTCGCCGATGCCGTTGATCGTCACCTCGGCCTGCCGGGCGCCGTTGAGAACGGCGCTTAGCGTGTTGGCCGTCGCCATGCCCAGATCGTTGTGGCAGTGGGTGGAGATGATTGCACGGTCGATGTTGGCGACGTGTTCGACCAGATAGCGGATCTTCGCTCCGTACTCCTGCGGCAGGCAGTAGCCCGTCGTGTCGGGGATGTTGACCACCGTGGCGCCGGCCGCAATGGCCGCTTCGACCACGCGGGCGAGGTATTTGGGTTCGGCCCGGCCGGCGTCTTCGGCGTAGAACTCCACGTCTTCGACGTAGCGTTTGGCGTATTTCACCGCGTCGACAGCCGTTTCGAGTATCTTTTCGGGCGTCGAACGCAGTTTGTCGTAGATGTGCTGGGGCGAGACGCCGATACCGGTGTGGATCCGCTTGTGCCTGGCCAGCCGCAGGGCGTCGGCCGCTACGTCGATATCCTTGCGTACGGCGCGCGTGAGCGCGCAGATCGTCGGCTCGGAGACGGCCTTCGAAATTTCGAGCACGGAGTTGAAGTCTCCGGGGCTGGAGATCGGGAATCCCGCCTCGATGATGTCCACGCCGAGGCTTTCCAGCAACTTGGCGACCTCGATCTTTTCGATCGTGTTCAACTGGCAGCCGGGAACCTGCTCGCCGTCGCGGAGCGTGGTGTCGAAAATGTACAATCTCTCACTCATATTCTGTCGGTCTTCTGATGTCGGGCGATCGTTCGATCGCTCCGAATCCGTGTTTTCCTGCAAAAAGCCGTGTGTCCGCCCGTATCCGCTGGGCCTTCCGTTGTCGGAGTCCGCTCTTTCCGCTGCGAAGGAGCCGAAGCCTGCCGGAATCTCCGCAGCCGGCCCCGGCCGGATGTCATGTATTTCCGAAAGGGTGAACCTTGTCGCCCGATCTTTCGTCGCCGGCGTGCGAAATGGCCGGTTCGGCGGATTTTGATTACGATTCGTAACTTAAACGGGTGAAACAGATGCTAAATTTATAAAATATCATCCTGCTTAGGCACGAAATGAAACTATATGTAGTTTCGTAATCCATTCATTCATTTGCAAATATATAAATTATTCAAGAATTTCAAAAATATTTTCCGTGAAGTTTCGAATAATAATACGATCCCGTTTCGGTGCGACGAAATTCCGTCTGTTTTCTTTCCGGCACCGAATCTATCCGGCCTACGAACGTCGTGCGTCGACAGCATTTCGGCGGCGGACGGGGGTGGAATGCCGTGGGAGAATATCCCTCCCGCGGTATCTTCTCGTAATCGGAACTAATTTGGGATTGGGTGTTATTTTATTGATTTATAGCAAGTATTGGAGCCGTTATGAGGTCGGCCTCGGAAATCGTCTCCGGCGAGCGTGCCGGAAGCGGGCGTGCCGGAATATTCTTCGGCGGCGGAAGCGGTACGTCCGTCGTCGAACGAGTGGCCGGAAGGAGGCAGGTACGGCCGGTTATAAATCGTAACTTCCGGTTTTTCCGCTCTTTGGGACGGGTCTGTGGATTCTTTCTCTTCGGCAGGAGGCGCGCCGCAGGCCGGAACTGTTCGCAGAAAAACGGGGGCGGCGGACATCCGTCGTCCGCCGCCCCCGTTTTTCATCGGTGATTGCGCGTTTATCCGATCTTCCACGTCTCGCCCGCGTGGAGCAGGTCGTCCATGCAGCGGATCGGGTTGGAGTTCCGGACTTCGGCGACCTGTTCGGCCACCTTGCGGTCGTAGACGTGCGTGTCCTCCACCTCGCGGATCACGCCGACGGCCACCGGCATGTCGGGGTATTTCATCGCCGCGAGCATCAGATGCAGCGAGGTATCGCGCTCGTGTGCGTCGTGCGTGAGAACGTCGTCGATCGTGTACCCGTCTTCGCCGACGGTCACCGCTTTCAGCTTGCCGTTCTCGCGCACGAGGCCCTTGTCGCGGTTCGCGCCGAAGAGCATCTTCTCGCCGTGGCGCAGCACGATCGTGCGTTCGGCGCGGGTGGCTTTGTCGCCGGCGAAATCGGCGTGTGTCTTATTGTTGAAGATCACGCAGTTGACCAGACATTCGACCACCGACATCCCCTGATGGCGTGCGGCGGCCAGCAGGCACGACTTGGTCAGCTCGACGTCGGCGTCCACCGTTCGGGCGAAGAAGGTCGCCTTGGCGCCGATGGCCAGTTCGCCGGGATTGAACGGCTTTTCGATCGTGCCGTAGGGCGAGGTCTTGGTGACCTTGCCCAGCTTGGTCGTGGGCGAGTACTGCCCTTTGGTCAGTCCGTAGATCTCGTTGTTGAAGAGGATGCAGTTGAGATCGACGTTGCGCCGGATGGCGTGGATGAAGTGGTTGCCGCCGATGGCCAGCGAGTCGCCGTCGCCGGTGCAGACCCATACGCTCAGGTCGGGATTGGCGACCTTGACGCCCGTGGCCACGGCATTGGCGCGGCCGTGGATCGTGTGGAACCCGAAGGTCTTCATATAGTAGATGAAGCGCGACGAGCAGCCGATGCCCGAAATGAAGACGAACCGGTTGTGCGGCGTGTCGAGCGCATCGGCGATTTCGGGCATGGCGCGTTGCACGGCGTTCAGCACCGCGTGGTCGCCGCATCCGGGACACCATTTGACCTCTTGATCCGATTTGAAATCGGCGGGTGTGTAGTTGTATGTTGCCATAATCGTTATTTTCGGATTGTACGTTTATCGGTCGGCAGCATCGAGCCGATTTCAAACCGCTTCGCTTGAATATCGACAAACCCTCCAAACCTCCCTTTGAAAAGGGAGGCTTCTGCGGCGGGTGTGTAGTTGTATGTTGCCAAGAGCTTGTTATCTATTTCTCGTTCAAAATCCGGTTGAATTCCTCTTTCAGTTCCACGACGGTGAAGGGCAGGCCCTCGCATTTGTTGTACTGCCCGAAGCGGAATTCCTGGAACTGCTGGCGCAGGTAGGAGGCCAGCTGCCCTTCGTTGAGCTCGCAGACGACGATGCGGCGGAAACCGCCGAGGATCTCGCGCACGCCGTGCGGCAGCGGGTGGATGTAGTTGAAGTGGCACAACGAGATGCGCTTGCCCTCCTCCTGCAACTGCTCCACGGCGCTCTGCACGTTGCCGCGCGTACCGCCCCAGCCGATCACCAGCAGGTCGCCTTCGGCCGCGCCCATGACCTCCTGACGCGGCAGGTCGTCCGCCACGGCCGCTACCTTGGCAGCGCGGGTGCGCACCATCTCCTGATGGTTGGCCGGTTCGTAGGAGATACACCCTTTCAGACAGTGTTTTTCGAGGCCGCCGATGCGGTGTTCGAGGCCCGCCTTGCCCGGGAAGGCCCAGCCGCGGACGTGGCGGGCATCGCGGGCATAGGGCATGAACGCCTCGCCCTCGGGGTGCGGTTCGACCACGGGCGGACAGATGGCGGGGTAGTCGCTCATCTGCGGGATGCGCCACGGCTGCGAACCGTTGGCGATGAATCCGTCGGTGAGCAGGATCACGGGCGTCATGTGCTCCATGGCGATCTTACCCGCTTCGAAAGCGAAACGGAAGCAGTCGCCGGGCGTCGAGGCTGCGAGCACCACCACGGGACACTCGCCGTTGCGGCCGTAGAGCGCCTGCATCAGGTCGCTCTGTTCGGTCTTGGTCGGCAGACCCGTCGACGGGCCGCCGCGCTGGACGTCGACCACCACCAGCGGCAGTTCGGCCATGACGGCCAGACCGAGCGCTTCGCTTTTGAGCGAAAGTCCCGGGCCGGAGGTCGTCGTGACGGCGAAATTGCCGGCGAAGGCGGCGCCGATGGCCGTGCAGATGCCGGCGATCTCGTCTTCGGCCTGCACGGTCTTCACGCCCAGCTCCTTGTGTTTGGCCAGCTCTTCGAGAATCACCGTGGCCGGCGTGATGGGGTAGGAGCCGCAGAAGAGCGGCAGCCCCGCCTTTTCGGCGGCGGCCATCAGTCCCCATGCCGTGGCGACGTTGCCGTTGATCGAGCGGTAGGTGCCCTTTTCGAGCGGTGCGGCCGGTACGGCATAGGTGTTGGCGAACTGGTGGGTATTGGCTGCGAAGTTGTAGCCCGCGTCGATAGCCCGTTTGTTGGCCTCGGCGATGAGCGGGTTTTTGCGTGCGAATTTCGAGTCGAGGTACTTCTTGGCGTGGTCCTCCGGACGGTGGAAGAGGTAGAAACAGATGCCCAGCGCGAACATGTTCTTGCACTTGACCACCGACTTGTTGTCCAGTTCCAGCTCTTTGAGCGCCTCGCGGGTCATGGTCGTGATGCCGGGCACGACGAGGTTGTGACCGTCGAGTCCCAGTTCCGCGATCGGATCGTCGGTCGTGAAACCGGCCTTGCGCAGATTGGTTTCGGTGAGCGAATCGCCGTCGATGATGACCGTCGCTCCCGCTTTGAGCCAACGGCGGTTGGCTTTGAGCGCCGCGGGATTCATCGCTACCAGTACGTCGCAGTAGTCGCCGGGGTTGGTGACGCGCCGTGCGCCGAAATGGACCTGGAAGCCCGATACTCCGGCCACGGTTCCCTGCGGCGCACGAATCTCGGCGGGGTAGTCTGGAAAGGTCGAGATGCCGTTGCCCATGAGCGCCGAGGTGTCGGAGAAAAGCGTCCCCGTGAGCTGCATTCCGTCGCCCGAATCGCCCGAGAAGCGGATGACGACGTCTTGAAGCTCTTGTACATGCTCTTGATTCATCGCTTTATCGTTAAATGAATGGTTTGTTTTCACGTTTTGTATCCGGCACTTCCGGCGGGGTTCCTTTCCGGAAGGCGTCGAATGGGAGGGGCGCCTCTTCGGGAATCGCCTCTTTCGACGAGGTTTTCCGGCCGGAAACGGTATCCGCCGGCCTTGTTGCAGGATGGGTAAACCGTGGGCAAATATATAAAATTTCCGGCATATTGGCACGGCGAAACTGAAAAACGAACGCTCTTTTCCTGCCTCGGTTTTTTATCGAGCCTTTTGTTCGTTAAATTATTTAAAATATATCGGCCGGTTCATTCGCTTGCGATTCGCACCGTTCGCGTCGGCCTGGAAAGGGAAACAGCGTGTTTTCCGGCGGGAATTCCTCTGTCCGGCCCTTCTGCCCACGGAGAAATAATTATTGATTATTTTTATTTATTCGGAAGGCTTTATGAGTCGTACGACTGAAAATTTGCGATTTTTTAGCACGATATTTATTTATCGTGATTTCGTTTTTATGGATTTGGCGAATGGGTATGGCTCGGGGCGCATGTTTTTCGTTAAGATGTATGGGATTGCGCTTTCTCCGGCCATGCCAATGCCATAGCCGGAGAAAGGTTGCCGCAGACGAACTTCCTTTCGGCGCACGGATTGCAAAAGGTCCGTTCCGTAATTCGAAAGCGATCCGAAGCCGTTGATTGTCCGAAACTTTCCGGATTCGGGACGGGCGGTTTTCACCGGATCTTCCTTATTCCGCTTACGATTCGGAACGAGCGGAGCGCTTTTCGGGAGAATATTCTTTTAAAACGGCCGTTCGGCCGATATATTATCCGTTTAGATAGCGGATGCGTTTTTATGATATATCTTTATATCGTTGTCGGGCCGGATAATTTGTCGTACATTTAACAACTCCCTCTTTTCGAGTCCGGAACGGCGGGCGGGTTCCGTTTCGGGCAGGGACGCTCGCAGGCTGCGGTATGCCGGACGCGGAAGAGGGAAAATGAATTTCAATCATCAAAATTTATGTTGAAGCCTATGAAAAATTTCAGACTATCGGCGCTTTTGTGTTGCGTTTCGCTGTGCGGTTTCGCCGCCTGTTCGGACGACAAGACCGACGATCAGCCGGAACCGCAGGCCTATCAGGTCACGCAGTTCGAATCGAGTACGATTCCGGCCTCGATTCCCGGTGAAGGGGGGGGGTATAAACTGACCTTCGTCATCAGGACGGAGACGCGCTCGACGGGCGCGACCTTCGAACCGTGGGCTTATCGCCTGACGCTCGGCGACGCGGTGGGCGACGCGGTGACGGTCACCAAGCCCACGACCGAAATCGCGATTACGATTCCGCCTAACCGCAGCAAGGAAGAGCGCGGCGTGGCGGTCGAGATGGCCTCCGGGGTGAAGGCCGAGACGTGGACGAAGATCGTCGAGGCGACGCAGGAGGGTTCGCTGAAAGATTACCAGGTGACCAAGTTCGAGTCGACGACTATTCCCGCGACGATTCCTGCCGGCGGCGGCGATTACGACGTGCTATTCCGGCTGGAGGTCGAGACCCGTGCGGCTGCGCCGCTGTTCGTCGCATGGCAGTATCGCGTGACGCTGGGCGATGCGGTCGGCGATGCGGTCGAGGTGACCGAACCGACCGAGAAGATCGGCATACATATCGACGCCAGTGAGAGCGTCGAGGAGCGTGCCGTGATCGTGGAGATGGCCGAGGTGGCCGAGACGCCCGTGTGGACGAAGATCGTCGAGGCGACGCAGGAGGCGGGCAGGAAGGAATACGAGGTGACGGAGTTCGAGTCGACGACTATTCCCGCGTCGGTACCCTTCGCCGGCGGCGACTACGAAGTGAAGTTCCGCACGAAGATCGAGACCCGTGCCACGCCGCAGTTCGAACCGTGGCAGTACCGCTTGACGGTGGGCGAAGCGGTGGGCGAGCCGGTTGTCGTCGACGAACCCACGGAGAGCGTGGCCGTGCATATCGGCGCCAACTATTCGGAGAAGGAGGTCGACGTGATCTTCGAGACGGCCGCTGCGTCGCAGACGCCCGTGTGGACGAAGGTCGTCGAGGCGAAGCAGCAGGCCGGCATGGAGCTGCTCGGCGGTTTCTACTGGACTAAGAGCAATGTCTCGGTCAAGAACGACCGGTTCGTACTGGCCGACAAACCGTCGGATTCGGGCCTCTTCTTCCGTCATGAGAGCGGTTACGGCGTGCCGTCGGACGAAGCGACCTATGCCGGGACGGCCTATACGCCCGCTCCGGTGCAGATCGCGATCGACGCGATTCCCCAGAACGAAGGCGTCGATCCTTGCAGCCTCATCGATCTCGCTCTGCGAATGCCGACTTATGCGGAACTTTCGGAACTTTACTACGGCGAGGACGTACAGCGCACGCAGGACGGCGTTACGGGAATGGGCTATACGGGCGTATCGCTCTTCCTGCCCTATTGCGGTGTCATGAGCACCGAAACCGGTACGTCCGTCGGAAAGTCGACGTTCGGCGGTTATTGGGGCTTGGGCGGCGATTTCCACGGCAACGGCGTGATCTATTCGCTGAACGGCGAGATAGGATATTCGCTCCTGGATTACGATGCGGTCGGTACCAACATGGCCATGGTGCGCTGCGTGCGGAACGTTCCGCAGCCGAAGTACGTCATGCACACCCTGCCCGAAACGGTCGATTACAAGGCCTTCTCGCTGAACGTGGAGACCGATCCGGGTGCCTTCACCTACTACGATGTCACCGTATGGGGCGACGACGGCACCTTTACGCAGACGGGGGCTACGGACGCCCGGCCGCAGGTGTCGGTGGGTATCCCGAAGAACGATACGAAGCAGGACCGGACATTGCGCCTCTTCGTCAACCATATCTATACAGGCGTCGAATTCGTACAGCCCGCAATGACCGATTATGCGCTCTATGTCTCCCATACGCCGGCTTCGGCCGAATACGGAGCCTTCACGCTGAGCGTGACCTGCGACAGCGACATGGCTTCGTTCCCCGTCGTGGTCAAGGGCAGCGACGGCGGCGAGTGGTCGGGCACCGGTTCGAAGGAGAATCCGACCGTCGAAATCGCCATTCCGGAGAATACCGGCGAGGAGCGCACGCTCTCGATCTGGGTCAACGGCGTGGATACGAAGAAGACCGTGAAGCAGGGAAAACAGGTCGTACCGCTGGTCTACTCGGTAGTATGGAGCGAAGGGTATCTGACCGTCAGGGACGGCGCTTATGTCTTTGCAGCCCCGAAGGAGCGCGGAATGTATTTCAAGTATAAGAGTCAGTACGGTTTCGCCCTGCCTGACCCGCTTGAATCCAAACCGAAATATGGCGGTGTGGTGTATGGGCCGACTGCGACGGAGATGGCGTATGCCGACATTCCGTATGGCGATACCGATCCCTGCTCGCTGGTGGCTCCCGCCGGCACGTGGCGGATGCCGACAGCCGATGAATTGATCGAACTTACATCCGAAGGTTCGAAGGAATTCGTTGTCGATACCTACCGGTTGTGCAGCGACGGCGAGCAGGATGTCTACCTCGTACCGAGCGGACAGAGTACGGGATCATCCCTGATGCTTCCCACAGCCTCGCTGATGTGGTCGTCGGACGCGGGCGATGCAGGGAAGGCCCGTTATCTGGCGTGGTCGAATACCGCGACCGGCGAGCCTAAGGTTTCCAGCGGCGGTACGAGCCAGGCCAATTCGATGATGGTACGTTGCGTCCGTGCGAAATAACGCTCCGTCCGGCAATAATTGAGATATGCCCCGAATATTCGGGGCATATCTCTTTTTGCGGGTTCGTCTTTTCGCGTGTCGTAGGTTCCGGGACTTCTTCGTCGCAGCGAGGAACAGCATTCCGCATCGGATTGCTGCGGGTGCCGATGTCCGATGCGGAGCTGCACCGAAAGACGCGGCTCCGCATCCGTCGCCGTTCGGCCCGACGGTTCGGGTCTCAGCGCATGGAGTTCATCCGGATGCTGGCCTTGACGAGCGCCAGTGCACGGATGCGGGCGATCTCGACCTCCTTGTCGGCGTGGTGGGGATTCTGGCTGACGAGCTTCACGTAGCCTTTGCGATCGGATTTCTGAATGTATTTCACCGTGACGTACTCCTCGCCGTCGATGTCGATCGACAACAGATACATGTCGCCCCAGAAGACGTCGCCGATGTCGTGCAGCTGCTTGTAGAGGACGATGTCGCCGCTTTTGAGCAGCGGATACATCGAATCGCCCACGATGTAGATCGCGCCGTCGCATTTGGGGAGGTTGGGGATGTGGATGAAATTGACGGGTTTGAGCTGCGCCTGGTCGCTGAACAGCGGTACGAGTCCCGCCGTCCCCTCGATCGAATAGAGCGGCACGCTCTGCAACGGCAGCGAGTTGTCCGTGCGGTGCAGGTAGGAGGTCAGGTCGGGTTCGGCGTTGAACATGCAGCCCTTGCCCGTTTCGAGCCAGTCGGGGTTTACGTTCAATTCCTGAACCAGAATGTTGCGATTGCGCGACGAGAGCGCCGCCTTGCCCGTTTCGATCATCGAGAGTGCGGCTTTCCCGATCCCAAGATGTTGAGCCATTTGCTCTTGCGTCATTCCGAGCTCTTTTCGTATCAGTTTTACCCGTTGATTCATGATAATTTTATTAGAAAAATCGATACAAATAATTGAACTTTTTATTGTAAAATCAAATATTTGAACCTATATTTGTCTTCGCAAAGTTAAACTATTTATTAATAAAAAACAAAAAACACCTTAAAATCTTTTCCTTGTCATGTTTCATGTTTCATCCGAACTTTACGATGAGATTGCGATCCGGTTGCGCGAAGCGTTCGGCGGCGGCGGTTTCTATTCGGGAAGCGTCGAGTGTGCGGTCGGGGAGACCTTGTGCAGGTTGACGGCGTCGCTCGTTCTCTACCGCAGCGACGACCGTTGGCCCGAAGGGTGTCGCCGACGGCTTACGGACGTGGTTCCCGTGTGGTGGGAATTCCACACCGTGACAGCCGACGGGGAGATGCCCAACGATTTTTCGTTCGCCGAACTGCGGCCCTGCCTGCTCGTGTAGTCTCATCGGCGAAGGTCGCTGTTCCCGCTCCGGGAGCGACGGCTCCCGACCTTCGCCTTCGGTGCCGTGTTCTCGTCCGGCCCGTCCGTACAGGGGTGCGCCCGGCCCGATGAAACCGGTTCCTGTGCAGACCGCCCGTCGGGGCCGTCGTCCCGAAGGTCTGCCGCCGGCAGCCTCGACATCCGGTCGAGGCTGCCGGATTTTTATCCTGTTCTCGGTCAAATGGCGCTCGTCCTGCCGAGCGGTTTCGGCGCATCGTCCGGTAGGGGGGCGGGGATGCCGGCGGCGGAATGTTTAGTTTCTGAGGGTTCCGATGTGGAGATCAAACGATGTGGAAGCGCTGGGCTGTTTGTCCGATGCGTTGCGGGACGAAGACTGCGGAGTGCTTCCTTTGGAGTGGGCTCTGTGGGCGAGACTTCGGCCCGCGCGGCGCTAAGGCGCCGCAGTGTTGCGGACGGATGTCGTAACGTCTCGACAAAGTATTATTTTCAATTCTTAATTTTTCATTTCTCGTCGATGATCTCTTTTACCGATTATGCACTTGCGGTCTATCCGTTTCTGGAATTGGAGTGGTTCCACCGCACCTATTATCGCGTGCTCGAAGCCTTCGCCGAGGGGCGCGTCCGCCGCCTGATGATCTCCATGCCGCCCCAGCACGGCAAGAGCGTCGGGGCGACGACGCTGCTGCCGGCCTATCTGCTGGGACTCGATCCCGATTTACGGATCGCCATCGCCTCCTATTCGGCGTCGCTGGCGTCGAAGTTCAACCGCCGCGTGCAGCGCATCCTCTGCTCGGCCGAATACGGCGAACTCTTTCCCGACACGACGATCAAGCGCGGCTCGAAACCGCCCGAATACATCCGCACGGCCGACGAAGTCGAGATCGTGGGGCACGAGGGCAGTCTGCTGTCGGTCGGCCGCGAGGGCTCGCTCACGGGCAACCGCGTCGACTGTTTCCTGCTCGACGACCTTTATAAGGATGCCATGGAGGCCAATTCGCCGCTCGTGCGCGAGAACTGCTGGGAGTGGTACACTTCGGTGGTGCGCACGCGGATGCACAACGACTCACGCGAGCTGCTGGTCTTCACGCGCTGGCACGAAGAGGATCTGATCGGGATGCTGCGACAGCGCGAGCCGGTGGTCGAACTGCGTATGTGGGAGGATTTGGAACGAGTGTCCGCCGACGGCTGGCTGGCGCTCAATTTCGAAGCGCTCAAAACGACCCCGCCCTCCGCGATCGATCCTCGTGCGGCGGGCGAGGCGCTGTGGCCCGCACGGCACGACGCGGCGTTGCTCCACGCCAAGCGGGCGCTCGATCCGCTGCGTTTCGAGTGCATGTACCAGGGGCGTCCCTCCGTGCGCGAAGGATTGCTCTACGGCGACCAGTTCGCCGAATACGACGCCCTGCCGCGAGAGATCGTCCGCCGCGCCAACTATACCGATACGGCCGACACGGGCGACGACTACCTCTGCTCGATGTCGTATGCCGTCGATACGGACGGGACGATCTACGTCACCGATCTGGTCTATTCGCGCGAGGGCATGGAGGTAACCGAGGGACTGGTGGCCGATCTGTTGCTGCGCAGCGATACGCGCACGGCCGCTGTCGAGAGCAACAACGGCGGCCGCGGATTCGCCCGGGCCGTGCAGGCGCTGGCTCCGGGCGTCCGGGTCGAGTGGTTCCACCAGAGCGCCAACAAGGAGGCGCGCATCCTCTCCAACTCGGCCACGGTGCTCCACACGCTGCGGATGCCGCGCGGCTGGAACCTGCGCTGGCCGGAGCTCTACGCCCACCTGACGACCTACCGCCGGCAGTTCCACGCGAACCGTTGGCACGATGCCGCCGACGTCGTGACCGGCATCGTTGAGCGCGAGGTCGGCGGCGGCCGCCGGGGGCAGTGCCGTGCGCTGTCGTTCCTTACGCGGCGGGAGTGACGCGGTACGTCCACGGGAACGAATGATGCGGGCCTCGTTTTTCGACGAGGCCCGCATCGCTTCTACGGCAGCGTCAATTCACCGCGGCCGTGTCGGAGACCTCGTAGTCGAGGTGGGCCGAATCGGGCTGGATCAGCTCCTCCTCCGTGACGCCCAGCGAACGGTAGTAGGCGTTCAGCTCGGTCAGCACGGCGTCGCGTTTGAGGTAACCGGCCATCGAGTAGAGGTTGCCCAGCAGGTCGAGTTTCTCGTCCAGTGCGTCGGTGATCGAATCGTATTGCCAGCCGTCGAACTGGAAGTAATAGTCGACGTACTCCATCAGGTTGCGGGCGTAGTCCAGCATTAGGGCGTCGCCCTTGTCTGCGGCGCCGGCCGCATAATAAGCTTCGATGAAGGGCAGCGTGTTGTTCGAGGTGTAGCGCACCTGCGCGGGCGGCATACGGCGCATCCCCTCGTCGAGCAGACGGATCGCCAGCTCGCGGTTGGTGGCTTCGGTGATGCCGAGGCTGTCGGGGAAGTTCGGCTTCTCGTCGCCGCGGCGGATCAGCTCCTTGGCCACGCGGGCGAAGGCTTCGCGGGCGCGGGCGGCCGAGAGGTTGTACTGCGTGAAGTAGTCGGAGTAGACCTTCTCGTCGTCGAGGTTGCCGTAGCGGAAGACGTCGAGCAGCAGCGGCACGGCATATTCGGGGTCGATGCGTCCCACTTCGCCCGCCTGACGGTAGGGCGTGAGGATCGGTACGAAACGGTAGGCGTAGCCGTCGAATTGCAGGTAGTCGACCAGCCCGAACTTCTGGAAGATGTAGGGCTGCGTGAGGTAGATCGGGCGCGTCCAGTCGTAGTTCGAGAGCATGTCCACGATCATCAGCTCGCCCTTGTTGAGGTAGTCGCCCGACAGCTTGATATAGACCGTGTCGACGATCAGATCCTTGTCCTTCTCGGCGACGATGCCCGAACGCAGGACGTTCTGCTTGTCGACGGGCAGCATGAGCGTCTTCGAGGGGAGGTAGTCGCTCGACGAACCGTCCGACAGCTGCACCTTGGTGCGCTGGTCGTCGCTGGCGAAGAACTCGATGGCTTCGCGCGCCTCCACCGGACGGTTCACGCGCTCGTAGACGGGTACGTAGTCGTTGCGGTACCAGTATTTGCTGCGCGGCAGGGTGAAGGGCACGCCGGCGGCTTCGTTGGCCCGGGTCTTCATCTCGTCGATGTACCATTCGCCGCCCAGATAGCTCGTGTTCATGATGCGCACGTCGGGGCGCAGGCCGTCGACCTCCTGGTTGAGCCACAGCGGGAAGGTGTCGTTGTCGCCGTAGTTGAGGATGATCGAGTTGGGAAGCGTCGATTGCAGGTAGTTCCAGCCGATGTCGTGGGCGTAGGTGCGGCCCGAACGGTCGTGGTCGTCCCAGTTCTCGGCGCAGAGAATGCCCGGCACCACGAGACCGATGACGGTCGCCGCCACGGCGGCCGTGCGGTCGTCGCGCTTGGTGAGGCGGACGATGAGGTCCTTGAACGCCATCACCCCGAACCCGATCCACATGGCGAAGGCGTAGAACGATCCGGCGTAAACGTAGTCGCGTTCGCGCGGTTCGCCGGGCGAGGTGTTGAAGTAGACCACCAGTGCGATACCCATCATCACGAAGAGCGACAGCACGATCAGGAAGTTCTTCGGGTCGCGGTTGAGCTGGTAGATCAACCCGATGAGGCCCAGGATGAAGGGTAGGAAATAGTAGGTGTTGCGCGCCTTGTTGTCAGCCACTTCGCGCGGCAGATTCTCCTGCGGCCCCAGGTAGATGCGGTCGATCGCGTCGATTCCCGACAGCCAGTTGCCGTCGGTGATCGTCGTCGAACCGGTGGGTTGGATGTCGCTCTGGCGGCCGACGAAGTTCCACAGGAAATAGCGCCAGTACATGTAGTTGAGCTGGTAGGAGAAGAAGTAGTTGAGATTCTCCAAAAAGGTCGGCTCCGTGATGACGCGCGGCTCGGAGTAGCCGTCGTCGTAGGTGCGCTTCGTGCCGTAGTCGAGCACCTCGCCGCGCAGCGGCTGCCCTTTCTCGTCGCGCAGGACGTTGCCCTGCTCGTCGCGCAGCGTCTCCACCTTGGTGCGGTAGGCTGCCCACTGTTTGTATTCGTCGGGGCTCTTGGCGTAGTTCCACATGCGGGGGAAGAGGTGCATGAACTGCTGCGGGTGGGTGTAGCCCGTGGGGAAGGAGGCCGTGGCATAGCGGCCTTCGTCGTCGATGTAGTAGCGCGTCGACTCGACGACGCTTTCGACCGGCGCCGAGTAGTAGGCGCCGTAGAGCAGCGGCCGGCCGCCGTACTGGTCGCGGTTGAGCACAGAGAAGAGCGCATGGGGATTCGACGGGTCGTTGCTGTTCATCGGAGGATTGGCCGCCGCGCGGATCGTGACCGTAGCGTAGGAACTGTATCCCAGCAGGATCATCGTGGTGGCCAGCAGCAGCGTGTTCCACACCACGCGGCCACGGCGGTGGGTGTACCACACGCTCCACCCGAGCAGGGCGAAGAGCGACAGTGCGAAGACGGCGATGCCCGAGTTGACCGGCAGGCCGAACGTATTGACGAACAGTACGTCGACCATCGCCCCGATGTAGACCGTGTAGGGGATAATCAGTCCGTTGATGAACCAGAGGATCGCCAGCGCGATGACCGATGCGATGCAGAATCCCTTGAAGGTCACGGTCGCGTATTTGCGGAAATAGTAGATGTAGACCAGTGCCGGAACGGTCAGCAGATTGAGGATGTGAATGCCGATCGAGAGTCCCATGAGGTAGGCGATCAGGATCAGCCACCTCGTCGCGTGGGGTTCGTCGGCCTGGTCTTCCCATTTGAGCATGAGCCACACCACGAGCGCCGTGAACATCGACGAGAGGGCGTAGACCTCGCCCTCGTAGGCCGAGAACCAGAAGGTGTCGGTGAAGGTGTAGGCCAGCGCGCCGACGGCGCCCGCACCCAGTACGGTCCACATGTTGGCGTCGGTCAGCTCGCGGCCCTGCGCCGAGTAGATGCGGCGGCCGAGGTGGGTGACCGTCCAGAACATGAACAGGATGCAGAAGGCGCTCGCCAGCGAGTTCATGGCGTTGACCATCAGCGGCACGTACTCGGTCGAGGGTGCCAGCATCGTGGCCAGACGCGCCATCATCATGAACAGCGGGGCTCCGGGCGGATGTCCCACTTCGAGCTTGTAGGAGGTGGCAATGAACTCCGAGCAGTCCCAGAGGCTTGCCGAAGGTTCCATGGTGGCCAGGTAGGTCAGCGCCGCGACGGCGAAGACTGCCCATCCCACGATGTTGTTCCAACGGTTGTAACGTTTCATGCGGATCGTCTTAGGGTATGAAGCATATAATCGGACAAAGATACGAATAAGTGAGTGCAATGTCAAATTTATTTGAACATTGCCGTGCGGCAGTATCTTCGGCGCAGCCAAAGATACGAATAAGCCGGGTGCGATGCAAATTTATTTTGCGATTGCCGGGGCGGAGTGTCTACGGCGCATCCGCCGCCCGTTCTTCTTCCCGATTTTTCGCGAGGCGGAGACTTCGGCTTGCGGATGGCTGGGCGCGGCAGGTTGTCCGACGAATTTTCGGGTTGTCGTCTTTCTCCCGCCGTACAGGGAGGCGGTTTTTTCGGCTGTCCGTCGGGTGGAAAAGGCGGGGCCCGAAATCAGGCCCCGCCTCGCGGATGAATATTGATGATGTAGGGGTTTCGTCGGATTTTACAGCAGCGGGACGACGGTCACGTAGATCGCGGCGATAATGGCCGAGGTGATGACGCCCGTGATATTGGCGCCGAGCGCATCGGCCAGGACGAACGACGTGGGGTTGTCGTGCGAGACGATCTTCTGGGCGACCTTGGCCGTCGTGGGCACGCAGCTCACGGCGGCGATGCCGATGACGGGGTTGAAGTTGCCCCGTTTGAGGAAATACATGGCATAACCGCCCAATATGCCGCCGATGCCCGAAATCAGCAGGGCGAGGATGCCCAGCACGAGGAGTTTGAGCACCGTGGGGTCGAGCAGCGTATGTGCGTCGCAGAGAATCCCCAGCAGGATTCCCAGAAAGAAGGTCGAGCCGTAGAGCATCGGCCCGCTGATGAAGTCGCAGACGTGTTTGAGTCCTGATTCCTTGATGACGATGCCGATGAAGAGCGAGAAGAAGAGCGGAGCGGCCACGGGAAAGAGCAGGCAGAGAATCACGCACATGACCACGGCCAGCGAGATTTTGGTGGCTGCGGAGTACTGTTTGGGCGCTTTCTTGGGCGGCTGCATCTTGATGGCGCGCAGCCGTTTGGGAACCATCGCACGCACCAGGTAGGGATAGCCGCCGTAGGTGAGTCCGAGGTAGAGGTAGGCTACGACGGTGATCGGCACGAAGATGCTTTTCGAGAGGTTGAGCGACGCGAAGAGCACCATCGGCCCGTCGGCGCCGCCCACCATGGCGATCGAGGCGCTGTCGTTGGGGCTCAGCCCCATCGCGAAGGCGATCGGTACGACGGCGAACGTACCCAGCTCGGCGCACAGCGCGAGGAACATGCTTTGCAGTGGCTTGGCCAGCAGGAAGTTGATGTCGAGCATCGTCCCGATGCCCATGAAGATCAGGCAGGCGATCAGACCGTTACTGAACATGAAGGTGTAGACCGGTTGGAGGAAGTCGATTTGCAGAATGTTCATCAACTGGTCGGTGTCGGTGACCATCGGGTCGAGGAACAGATTGCCCTGTACGCCGCCGGGCATGATGAGTACGCCGGCGTTTACGGCTGCCATGCCCAGTCCCATGGGGATCATTACCAGCGGTTCGAGGATGCCCCGGCGTCCCAGATAGACCAGCAGGATGCCGAGCAGGATCAGTCCGATGCGGGCGTACATGATCGACGGGTCGGACTGCAACAGGGTCGAAATGCCTTGGAAGATATTGTTCAGATCAAATTTTTCCATGGTGGAATTCGTATAAACCGTTCATGTTCCCGTCTTCTTTACTCGATTCTCCGGAATTACCGAAATGGTATTCGGCCAGTTCCTGCATGGTGCGGATCATGCAGGCGTCCGTCGCCGCAGGCCGTTTCTGAGGGTCGTCGTTGCGGGCGATCGAGTGGATGTATCGGTAGGTGTGGGCGACGTTCATGCGGTAGGCGCGTTCCCATATGCGGCTTTTCCGCAGCAGGACGGGAAGGTCGTGCCCGTTGAGGCGGGAGAAGAAGAAGGTCGTCAGTTTGAGCGCGTAGGCGAATGCGATTCCCACGATGAAGGTGAATCCCGCCATCAGCAGCGTCTCTTCGATTATATAGGATAAGTTCATTTCTGTTCGGTATTTATGGATGTGAAAATGGATTTGTCGCAGGGGCGCATGTTTCCGTCCGAGACCGCAACCCCTCCTCTGCGGGAGGGACGCTTCCGGTCGGGAAGGTTCGGCCCCGCAAGATTCCGCCTGACGGGTGGAGTCCGCCCCGCAGGTAGCCGTAGATGCACACACGAACGATCGCTTCGGGAGCGGGCGTGTCGTGTCGTCGAAGTGGAAAGGAATGGCTAAATGACCAGAATGCCGAATTTGAGATAGTCGGCGCTGTGGGACGGCAGCGGACGGTGCGCGTCCGGCCGTAAGGAGGCGACGGACTGCGACAAGTCGTGGCGCACGGATGCGAAGTACCGTTCGCAATAGAGTACCGGCATTTCGTGGATCGTACGCGACGACCGTTCGTTCGACTTGCGCAGGGCGCGCGAAGGAGCCGGCACGGAGAGTTGGAACGTCTCCGTGGCCACGAAGTCGGAGTGCTGTGCCGAGATCGAGGAATTCTTTACCGTCTGACGAAGGTCGGAAGCGGCCGCCGCGCCGGCTTCCGCTCCCCGGCTCATCAATGCCGGAAGGGAGGCCAGCAGGAAGAGGAGTATGAATGCCGACTTCTTCATTTCGCAGGATTCTCTGTGACAAAATTAGCATAAATTCCGCAAACCGGCAAGCCGATCGCAAAATTCTTTTCGCCGCTTTCCGTCCGCTTTTTCGCGGCGCGGTGGCGAACGAGGAGTTTCGTCCCCGCCACCGGCTTCGCCGGCGCGCACGGCACGGAGGGCCGGATGCAAATTTCGATTCGGCCTCCGCAAATCGCGGAATTGTAGAGAATATTTCCTATTTTTGCGGAAATTTCAGCGATTATGGAATCGAAACTCGTTTTATACAATACGCTTTCCCGCCGCAAGGAGGAGTTCGTGCCGCTGGCTCCGCCCCGTGTGGGCATGTACGTCTGCGGGCCGACGGTCTACGGCGATCCTCATCTGGGGCACGCGCGTCCGGCCGTGACCTTCGACCTGCTGTTCCGTTATCTGCAAGCGCTCGGCTACAAGGTGCGCTACGTGCGCAACATCACCGACGTGGGGCATCTGGAACACGACGCCGACGACGGCGAGGACAAGATCACGAAGAAGGCGCGGCTCGAACAGCTCGAACCGATGGAGGTGGCGCACTACTACACGGAGCGCTACCACAGGGCGATGGATGCACTCAACGTCGAGACGCCCTCGATCGAGCCCTACGCCTCGGGCCATATCATCGAGCAGATCGAGCTGATCCGGCGCATTCTCGACGACGGGTTCGCCTACGTCTCGAACGGGTCGGTCTATTTCGACGTCGAGAAGTACAACGGGAAATACCGCTACGGCCGCCTCTCGGGCCGCAATCTGGAGGATATCGTGGCCAACACGCGCGAATTGGACGGGCAGTCGGACAAGCGCCACTCCTACGACTTCGCGCTGTGGAAGAAGGCCTCGCCCGAACACATCATGCGCTGGCCCTCGCCGTGGAGCGAAGGATTCCCCGGCTGGCACATGGAGTGCTCGGCCATGTCGATGCGCTACCTGGGCGAGCGGTTCGACATTCACGGCGGCGGCATGGACCTGATGTTCCCGCATCACGAGTGCGAGATCGCGCAGTCCACGGCGGCGCTCGGGCACGATTCGGCACGCTATTGGGTGCACAACAACATGATTACGATCAACGGGCAGAAGATGGGCAAGTCGCTGGGCAACTTCATCACCCTCGGGGAACTGTTCGCGGGGACGCACGAGCTGCTCGCGCAGGCCTATTCGCCCATGACGATCCGCTTCTTCGTCCTGCAGGCCCACTACCGCTCGACGCTCGACTTCTCGAACGAGGCCTTGCAGGCCGCCGAGAAGGGGCTGGACCGCCTGATGAAGGGCATCGAGGCGCTGGAGAAGCTCCGCCCTGCGGCCGCTTCGACGGTGAATCCCGCGGAGCTGGAGGAGCGGTGCCGCGCGGCGATGGACGACGACCTGAACTCGCCGATGGTCATTTCGGCGCTCTTCGACTGGGTGCGGACGATCAACCAGATCGCCGACGGGCGGGAGACGATCTCGGAGGCCGACCTCGACGCGCTGAAGCGCACCGTGCACCGCTATGCGTTCGACATTCTGGGCCTGCGCGACGAGAAGGCCGCCGGTGCGGCCGCCGGGCGCGACTACGTGACGCCGCTGGTGGAGATGCTGCTCTCCATGCGGCAGGAGGCGAAGGCCGCGAAGGACTGGGCCGCGTCGGACCGCATCCGCGACGGACTCACGGCGGCCGGAATCCGCGTCAAGGACCGCAAGGACGGTTCGGACTGGGAACTGGAGTAGGAAAGGGGCGGCCGGGGATTTCCGCGGCCGCCGTATGCGAAAGTCGTTCGGAAATGGGAGGATGGATCAAATACCTCGCGGCCGCCGTCGTAGCGGTCGGGGCGTGCGGCTGCACGGCCCCGTTCTACATGCAGTCGCGTCAGGGCACGGCCGTCGGCTCGGGAATGCCGGCGCCGCAGGAAATCGACTCGCTGACGCGCCACCGCATGACCGTCGGCGCGGAGGAGACCTTCTCGCTGCTGCTCGGGGTCCTGCTGTGGAGTATCCTGTGGGGATTCGACCGGATATTACCCGCCCGGGAACTGTTCTTCACGCTGATCGCCAAAGGCGTCCTGTCCCTGGTAATCTGGGGCGGCTACCTGCAGCTGACCGGAGAATTCAATATCCTCGGCAGGCTCTCGGCCTTGTCGGGCAAATTTTTCAAGCGTTGAGGCCATGCGGGTGAACGGTCTACAATCCCGCAGCATCGATGTGATGCGTTTTGCGATGATCCTGCTGGTCGTCGTGTTGCACGCCTACACTTCGACGCGCAGCGATTTCAGCGCGGGCGACTTCCCGGTCTACCGACTGGTGAGTTTCGTCTGCTCGCTGGAGATCGCCCAAACAGCCGTACCGGCGCTCTTTTTCATTTCGGGCTTCCTCTTTTTCCT
>ERZ857840.1866-NODE-1866-length-22068-cov-4.069414_pt1 | contig 22068 bp, 18 predicted proteins | sample MGYA00519760_ERZ857840 | MGnify/ENA primary metagenome ERZ857840 (study PRJEB31778, sample SAMEA3449371) | human gut metagenome | biome: human gut; feature: human-associated habitat; material: faeces | place: United Kingdom | collected 2010/2012 ... | reverse complement strand
CCGTTTTGTCAACACCGATTTATCTTTCTGTTCCGATTGCTTTTAAAAAGTGAATTCAAAAAGTAAATTCCGGAGTAAACACTAGTGGGGGTTCACCAATGTCTTTCTATTAGCGCCAAAATACGGTCGGTCTATTTATCATGTTACGCATCTTTCCCGTTACGTTATTGATACAAATATTTATTTATATCTAAATTCAGGTGTTGACAAAAGAGTATTATTGCTGTAAGATATGGTTAACAGCTAAAAAAAGTCGAATAAACAGGAGAAAAGTATGAATATGAGTAATAACCGCGCCATCTGCTCTCGGTGGCGCTTCTCTGCCATTTTTCACTTCTCCGATTAATACCCAAAGCCGCTTCGACACTACGAACATGATTATGTTGTCGTCATCACTGTAACCGAATAATTTCTGCACGTCCATTTCTTTTCAGTAACTTTTTGCGCTGTTTTTACATTCGAAATTCATAACGAAACCCATTAAAATCGAGGAGAAGCCAAAATGAAAACTGCGTTGAAATACTATTTCAAGTATGTGCCGAAATACTATTTTATAAGTTTACTTATTCAGACAGTTGTTGTGGCATTGCTATCGCTTGGCGATAGCGTACTGGTGCCGTCAATCGTGGCTGCTTATTTTGCCGAAACAGTTGAAATTAATGTGGTCATTATTGCAATATTGTCGCTTCTGTTCGTAAACATTGCTTATGTGTGCATAATCAAGATAATTGAACATAGAACTGTACCCAAATTGAATCGTGATTTTTCCAAGGGCATCAATATGCTTTTGTTCACGAAAATGAACAGTATCTCACTACATTATTACGATAACCCGGATTTCTACGATAAGTACAATTTGGCGAAGCAAAATACTCTTCCGTCAATTTATGCGTCAGCGGGATTAATACTGAACACAGTCAGTCAGATTGTTTCAATTGGAACTATGCTTACTTTAATAGCTTTGATCGATCCCGTAATTCTTCTTTTCATGATAGCCTGTGCTGTAATTTCGGTGGTGATTCAGATAATGATATCTGTCGTTTCGCTGAAAATGCAAAAGGAATCAGTCGGCATAAAGCATATATTCGAGTATGTTTCCAGAACGTTCTATCTCAAGAGATATGCCATTGATCAGAGATACACGGACATTGCGGACGTCAATCTCGGCTTATATCGCAGCACAATAGGCAAAGTAGATAGTTTGATCAAAAAAATGTTAAAAAGAGTGATGCCGCTTGATTGCCTCGATGCGAGTGTGACCGATGTTCTTATTTATTTCTCGATACTGATTTTTTCCTGTTACCGCATTACAGTGCTTAATCAGTATTCCGCAGGTGAATTGGTCGCCGTCCTTACAAGCTCGATTGCGTTGTTCGGACACTTGTCCGGAGTCGGCAGCCTTTTAACACAACTGGTCGATATCAATAAACGAATGGGATTTTTCAAAGATTTCATGGCGTACCCGGATAACCATGTCGCCGAGAATCAAGTTGAGAAATGTTCACTATCTAAAGAAATTGTTGTTGATGATCTGTGCTTCTCATACGGTGACAAACAGGTATTGCACGATATTTCGCTACGTATACCGGCGGGCTCTACAGTAGCACTTATAGGACCAAACGGTGCGGGAAAAAGCACACTTGTGAAAATACTTCAAGGACTGTACGATGACTATTCGGGACACGTCATTTATGATGAAACCGATATTTCCGATCTCAGCGAGCAGTCGTTTTCAGAGTTGTTCATGGTTGTGAACCAAGTCCCGGTCATTTATGAGATGACGATCGCTGAAAATATATTGCTCAGGCCATGTGAAACCGATGACGATAAAGCTACTGTGTGGGATCTGTTACAAAAAGTCGGATTGAAGGACAAAATCGCACAGTATAAAGATGGCATCAATACCGTGATCGGAAATGAGTTTCATACCGACGGCATACAACTGTCGGGCGGCGAAGCTCAAAAAATCGCCATAGCCCGTTCTCTTTTCAACAAGAAAAAAATACTGGTGCTTGACGAGCCTTCAAGCCATCTCGATCCGTTGTCTGAACGCCAGCTGTTTGATCTTTTTGCTTCTCTGAAGAACGAGCTGACATTTATAGTCATCACACACAACATACATAATATCATTGACGCCGACCAGATCGTGTGGCTCGAAGACGGTAAAGTCGAAGAAGCAGGCACACATGAACAGCTTCTGAAGCTCGGCAAAAAATACGCCGAAGCGTACAATAGTTTATATAATACCTTGCGATAAAAGGAGGAAAATCATGGCAACAAACGACTCGACGTTTTCGAAAAAAATCAGGGATTTCCTCAGCGCATACAAAATTCTCTTAAAGAACAAACGTAATGCCGTAATTGCATATACGGTATGCACAACACTCTCAGGCGCCGCATCGATCATATTTGACGTATTTTTCATTGCTACTGTTTTGGATCTGCTCATAAAAGGAGCTTCTTGGAACGAGATCCTGACCGCATGCATTGCAGGAGCGATTCTTGTGATTCTGCGCGTTGTTCTGTCAAAAATCGCGGAACAACTTTCGGTAGGAATATACACCGTCAATAAGGCTTACATGAACATTGAAATATACAAAAAGTCATTGGATTATTCGCTTAAAGAATATTGCAATCCGGAATTCTATGATTCATATAAGCTCGTGGTTGATAACGGGGTCGACAGTATAAACCGGGCACTTGATATAATGACGCAGCTTATCCAGTCTGTCTTTTTGTGCGTCCTCTTTCTGACAGAGTTTTTCCGCCACAATATCGTTTTGGTTCTCATAATAACGGCATCGTTCATTGTTAATTTTTTCACTTGGAATTTGATCTACAAAAAACAAGCCGATATACAATATGACAATGACAAAAAGTTGCAGCAGCCACGAAGAGCGTGTCAGTATTATGAAAGACAGTTTTATTTGAGGGAATCCGCTTTGGATCTCAAAAACAAGACTTTGTTTGATTTCATATCTTCAAAATACACCGATTCCTTATCCGATCTGATGAAGGCAGATAAGAGTGCGAGAAAGAGGTCATTTGCGATAAATCTTATAAATCCCATAGTTAATAATACCTATAAAGCTTTAATAGAGCTTATTGTCGTATTTGCGATGTTTAACATGGGGAGCAGAGATGTTTCCGAATATTGGGAACTGATCGCATTGTTTTCAAAAATGACCTCATTGTATCTCTTCAGATGTATGGGCGATTTTACTACTATCTCGAATTACATGCGCTCATACAGAGAGTTCTTCAATCACACCGCAAGAGAAAAGAAGAATGATATCGCAAATGAGGCTCCGGCACTTGAAATACATGACGTTTGCTTTTCATACAAACCTGATGACCCTTTCCGACTCAAAAATATCAACATAAGTGTTGCGCCAAAAGAATCTGTTGCGATAGTGGGCAGAAACGGCTCAGGGAAAACAACATTGATTAATTTGCTGATCGGCGCATATGCACCGGATTCCGGATCTATTTCAGTGAGATCCAAAGACGGTCGTGAAATTGACCTTGCAGATTATACGCCCGGTATGGTTATGCAGGAATTCAATACTTACTATACGACGATACGCAATAACATAACAATGGGCGCGTGCGGATTTACCGATAAAGAAATTGCAGACGCCGCAACAAAAGCCAACTGTGATTTTTTGAACGATTTCGAAAAGCCACTGGATGTATCTATAGGCAAAGAGATAGATCCGGAAGCAATTGAACTGTCAGGAGGTCAATCGCAAAGAATTGCGCTTGCACGCTGCTTTCTCTCCCGTTCATCACTGATTCTTTTGGACGAGCCTACGGCAGCGATAGATCCGATTTTTGAAAAGTCTCTCATTGCTCACCTTCTCGAGGTTATGTCCGCAAGGACTTCGGTGATTGTAACGCACAGACTTGATATAACACAATTCATTGACAGAATTTATGTCATGGAAGACGGCGAAATCGTAGAATCAGGTAACTTCAATGAACTGATGTCCAAGAAAAGCATCTTCAAGGACATGTATGAAAGCCAAAGGGGAATCAAAGTGTGAATCCGTTAATCACTTTCGACATAAAAGTTCCTCAAAAGCTCAAGAAAACGTGAGAAAAATGACGAAAGCACTTGAAAAAGCGCTAATTAAGTGGTACAATATGTCTAACAAGTCAGCGTATCGCACTTCTAATTTGTTTTTCTTGATAACATAGATGCATACGTCGATCATTTTTAATACGCCGAAGGAGTCGCTAAAGTGTCACGAAGGACAAAGAGCATCATTGTCATTCTGTTAATTGTAATAATTCTTTGCATCTGCATGACTGTATGGGCAGTGTTCTTCAGAGAAACTGATCGCCCTGTACTCATACCGGACCACGCGCCCGAGGAAATTGAAAAGAACGCCGAACCCATATCCGGTGAAAGTGATGTCAGTAAAATCGACACTCCCGAAGGAGGCGGCGCGATCGGCATACAGTACGCAAATGAAGCATTTATCGACATTTCCGACAATACAGTATATCTCCAATACATTAACCCCGGAAAATCAACGCAGAATACCGTGATATGCGTTGAAATACAAGGCGAAATAATTGCACGTTCCGGATTGATTTCGCCCGGGTACAAGCTGAAAGTCCTTCCTCTTATCGATGGCGCTTCAAAACGTCTCAGCCCGGGAGGATACAAAGCACAATTCCGCATTTTAAGCTATAATCCGCAAAGCGGAGAAAAATCAATGATCGATGCAGTGGCGGATGTGTATATCACCGTCAAAGAATAAATTACATTAAAAGGAGAGAACTGACAATGAAAAAGCTTTTTTCAACAATGATTGCCCTTGCAATGCTCGCGGCAACACCGCTGACCGTCTTTGCCACCGGCAGCAGTAGCAACACAGGCGGAAACACCGAAATCGATGTAAACGGCAAGTATATCGAAGGCAACGCCGCAACAATGATATCTGTTGATATTACATGGGACGACATGAGCTTCGAATACAACGACGGCGAGAGAACATGGGATCCGAACAAGCATGAATACATCACTTCCGGCGGATCATGGACGAACGAGAAGAAAACCGTAAACGTTAAAAATCACTCAAATACCGCTGTCAAAGCGGAATTCTCCTTTGCAAGCAGTCTTGACGGAATCACCGGTTCATTCGACAACAAAACGCTCCAACTCGAAACAGCCGTCGGAAAAGCTGTCGAAAACGCCCCAGCCGCTTCAACCAATTTCGGCATTTCGGGAAGTAAGATCAACACCGACGCAAAGCTCGGTACTATCACACTTAACATCTCAGCAGATACGAATTCTGATGTTACCGTGCCCGAAGAGTCTTCAGATGTAAAACTTGAACAAAACACATCTGGCGTTACCTCTCAGGGCGACGGCATCACAACATATGAGCAGCTTGCAAAGGCTATTAAAAACGGCGGAGATATCAAGCTTGATGGCGATATCGAAATTACTAATCCAATTGCAGTAAACGTATCAACTGAAATCAATTTGAATTCTCACAGATTGAACAGGAACGGCGGTACCATGTTCACCGTCGGTGAAGGAACTTCTTTCACCCTGTCGAACGGCAATATTGAACTAAACGAAGGCTGTTGTGTTACCGCCAATGGTGCGCAAAAAGTCAAGTTCAGTACGTGTACTGTAAAAACAGGCAACGGCTTGGTATGTAATGTTGAAAATTCAGAAGTAATGTTTGACAACTGCGATGTCAGCGCTAAAAGCATTAAAAACAACATTATCAAAATGATATCCGCTAATAAAGAATTGATATTCAGAAACCACAATAAGTTTCTTGGGCAAATCTCATCTGACAGCAACCTTCGAATAAGCTTTATGGATCCCAACTGCACATTTGGCTTCGACCCTAAAGATTTCTTGGACAATGATATAAGCACCGATATAACCATCGAAAAAAACGATGCCGAGAACACTTGGACTGTTGTGGGATAATTTATCAAAAGCACCCTTCGGGGTGCTTTTCGCGTGTGATTTTCCTACTACAATTTATAACTATATTCCGTGGCATAATATAAGCTCTTTGTCAATAACAAGTATATGTGCCCGTTGCCACGCGCCTCCCAATTCAAAATTCATTAAAGAGGACTTATGAATGCAGAATCATATTATGAATTTAGCTCCGCTTCCGATGCAACAGATAAGAGATGGAAGGAAAACCATTGAATTACGTTTGTATGATGAAAAAAGGAAACTGATTTCTGTAGGAGATACTATAAAATTTATAAACACAGAAGATTCAAACGATACCTTATCCGTAACTGTAACGAACTTATTCGTATTTACTTCATTTGGTGAGTTATATATGCATTTACCGCTATTAAAGTGCGGTTATAATGACGAGAACATAAACGTTGCCTCACCCGACGACATGAATATATATTATTCCAAAGAAAAGCAGAATAAATACGGCGTTATAGGAATAGAGGTATCACTTCTTTAAATTACGATATTCAAATGAGCTTAAAAGCATCTTAATACGATAAAATCAAAAGTAATTGTTAAACATACAATAATTCATCTAAACAAAACCGTTGTTGACAAAACACTTGGTGTATGTTAAAATATTAAGCAACATACATTATAGAGGTGTAATTCATGTGCAAAAAAATTTTGTCTGTCGTTTTATGTGCAGTAATTCTTATTGCGCTTTTCTGTTCCTGCGATGATTCCGGCAAAAGCAGTTCAGATGACGATTCGTCAGAAAACTCTGCTATTATATCTTCCGATGTGCCAAACGCAACATCCGTCTCGGATGACGAAAGCAAAACATCCGATGAGAGCTTTGAAATAACCGTTCCGCACGTTACCGGCTCATTCATCCAACCGTGGGCGTTCACAAAATACACACCCTCAAAGTGGGAACGCCATTTCGCTTATCTCAAAGAAGCCGGAATCGACACAATTATCATGCAATGGGTCGTCAGCGATTCAAACGGTACCGTTACAAACGCATATTATCCATGTACCGTTGCTCCGGTTGAAGATTCAAGCTCATCACATATGCTTGAATCGTTGCTCAAGGCTTGCCGTAAAAGCGGAATGAAGCTGTTTATAGGGCTTAACGCCACCTCGGAATGGTTCGCCCTCACGCTCTCGGATCGTGATTGGTATGTCCGCGAGGCGGAGCTTGGCGTTAAAATCGCCAAGGAAATCCACGAACTTTACGGTAAAGAATATTCAGATGTTATATGCGGCTGGTATTTTGAGCACGAATACGGTGCAAGCATGGGATATCCGAGTGAGGCTGCGGAATTTCTGAACATTCACCTCGAAGGGCTCAACGAGATCGGTGACGGGCTTCCAATGCTGATGTCTCCTTACCTTGAAAGTACTGTTACGGCAGAAGGCACAGAAAAATACTGGACCGAAGTGTTTTCAAAAACCAATTTCAGAAAGGGCGATATATTCTGCTCTCAGGATTCACTCGGTGTCGGCAGTATTCCTCTTTATAAATTTGACGACTATTACTCCGCAATAAAAAATGCAGTTGAAACAAAGCCCGGGCTTGTTCTTTGGGCAAACAACGAAAACTTCACATCAACCGGTAAAGCTGCGCCGCTCGATCGCTTTGTTCAGCAGCTTGAAATTTCGAAAAAATACGTTGAAAAACATATCACCTTCTCCTATTCGCATTACTACGCTCCTGATATATGCGGCAGCAAGGAGCCTCATGAAGCGTATCTGCATTACATCAGAACCGGAGAATATGAGAAACTGACCCCGAATGAGATTACATATACGGGCGCCAAGACGCTTGTTTCCAAAGGGAAAAGCTACAAAGGTGCTATCAATTCCCGCGGGGACGCCTGGGATGACGACAAAATCAAGCTGACTGACGGAATTATCCCGAGCCCCAACGGTAATGACCCGGGATATTTCGGTGCAATATCAGAAGGAATGAGCATTATTATCGACCTCGGTGAGATCATGGAAGGGATTTCAGAGTTTTCTGTGAGCAACACATTCGGCGAATGGGGCATCACAAATATCGAAAGCGTCACATATTACGTTTCGGAAGACGGTAAGAAATGGACTCAGGCAGGCGAAACAGCTCATTGCTATCAGCAGGTGCCCGAAGCCAGTCTTGACAGTTGGCTGCTTTACAGTTTCCGCGTTTCGCTCAAGGAGCCTGTTTCCGGTCGTTATGTAAAGGCGGCTATCGAAAACAGCGGATACATATGGATAAGCGAAATCGCCGTTTATACGTATGACGAACGATAATTGTTATACTTAACTGAAAATACCGCGGTGCAGCCGATTATCCGGCAATGCACCGCGGTTAATTCATTTTATAAAAAGCCTATCAGTTACGCAGAACTGATTTTCTGCATCTGCGGAAAGCTGTCCGACATCAAAACCAACGGGTTCTGAAAGGTATTTTTTGAGAAGCTCCGATAAGCTCCGAGTGCCCTTTTTCGTAAGATTACGCACCGCTCCGGTAAATCCGGTATCATTAATGACATTGGTCTGCTTTGCGCTGTATACGACCGGCAAAACCTTTTTAGAAAGCATCCATCCGATCACCATTGCATGAAAACGTGTTGCCACAATGCATTCGCAGTCGTTCAGGCGATTCAAAAAGCCGCTGATATCGCCATTATACGAAAAGATTTCAACGCTTGTTCCGTTTATGCGTGAAACGATTTTTCGATTGCACTGTCATCCCCCTCATACGAGCAAAACGAAAACAGCGCGACGCGTTTCTTCTCCGAAGCGCAGCTGCGTATTGCTTCGGCGACTTCATCATAGTATTCTTCGGCAGAGATCTCCAGTCCGCTTCTTGCAGACGGGTCAATCACACTGAAAGCAACACCGCTTCCCTTCTTTTTTTGGGGATACGACGGATAGCCGAACAATACATCGGGTGCCATGCGTGCCTGCGGAAGCTCTTTGAAAAGCCCGTATGAACAGCTGTCCCGAAAGCAGACATCAGATGCAGAGCGAAGGCTCTCGTACACATATTTCAAATATCGTTCGGTTCTGTACGGTCCGAAATTGCAGCCGATATAATACATATCGCCCTGCGATGTCAGAGACGGAAAAACAGTACCGTCTTTCGGTTCAATAAAAACAGAGCCGCCGATATATACTACCGTATCGGAATGATTAAGAAGCAATCTGTCAACAAACGGGTTCAATCCGAGAATTTCCGACGCTCTGTCGATCTTGGCATATAAGCATGGATATGCTTTTATATTGCGTATACCTTCAAACGCCGCAAGATAACGACGATCGGCATACACGCGGAATGTGACCTCCGGATAGCGTTCGGCAATACATTTCACAAACATATCGTCGCCGAGATTCATTCTGTAATACGCTTTCAGATATACTTCCATTATTTATTGCCGTTATAGCTGTCGCTTGTGTCAGCAAATACAGCTTTTGAAGCGTCCTTACGTCTCGAACCCTTTACACGCTTCATCAGTTCACTATAATAAACATCTTCATCAAACGGTATTGTGATCTCTTTTCCGAGAAATGCAGACAGATGCATTGCATTGGAGAGAGTAAGCCCGTTTATTCCCTCTCTTCCGTCGGCGACGAGATTTCCGCCGTGCAGTATGGCGTTTGCCCATGCATTGATCACACCGGGGTGTTGATGATTTTCTCCGTCAGTCTGAACCTCATGCATCGTGCTGTTAACCGTTGCAAAGGGCTGTTTGTTGATTTTTGAAAATTCCTGTTCCGTCATTGCATACTCAGTCATAACAAGTTTCCCGTTTTCAACAACAAACGCCGCCTTATCCATCTGTATTTCAAGTCTGTTAGTGCCGTGCGCATCGCCGGTAGATGTGACAAATACTCCGGTTGCGCCATTGGCATATTCAACGAACGTCGTCACATCATCCTCCACTTCAATATCGTGCCACTTGCCGAAATACATATGAGAATGTACTTTGACCGGCATTCCGCAGATCCATTGCCACAGATCAAGCTGATGAGGACACTGATTAAGCAGCACACCGCCGCCCTCACCCGACCATGTTGCACGCCAGCTTCCGGAATCATAGTAGCATTGCGGACGATACCAATCGGTTATGATCCAGTTTGTGCGTCGTATCTGACCGTAATTGCCCGATTGCACAAGTTCGCGCAGTTTTCTGTATATACAGTTTGTCCGCTGATTGAACATCATCGCAAATACAACCTCGGGATGGATATCAGCTTCCCTGTTCATTTCGCGCACCTGTTTTGTATATACACCGGCAGGCTTCTCCACCATGACGTGTATGCCGCGTTGCATGCATTCGATAGCATATCTGACATGATCATAGTGAGGTGTGGCAACTATGCAGGCGTTTATATGCCCGCTGTCAAGCATTTCCTCTGCATTGTTGAAATACTTAACGCTATCTCCGTAGCCTTGTTTTTTCGCCCATTCAAGGCGTTCACTATTTGCATCGGATATTGCGACAAGTTCGGTTTCGGGACACTTCCCGGCTTTTATGTTGTTTGCATGACCGGATCCCATATTCCCGATTCCGATTATTCCGAGTTTTATCTTTTCCATTACTTAAAGCCCCTTGATTTCAGGTATTGATAACTTCGTTTCAGGCAGTCAAACGGATCTTCTCCATTGCAATCGTCCTGCTCGACAAGCATATATTCGGTTCCGCCATCTGCGGCTTTCTGAAAAACACGATCAAAATTTATGTTACCTTCTCCGAGAACAGCCATTTTCCTTCCGTAAGCGAAATCTTTCAGATGTATGCAGGGTATTCTGCCTGACAATCTTTCGACCCACTGTGCAGGATCGCCGCCTCCTGCCTGTATCCAGTATGTATCAAGGGTAAAGCCCATTTCATCCGGCGAAAATTCCTCCGACAACATTTCAAGAATGGTTTTTCCGCCGTATTTCGCAAATTCGCCGTCGTGATTATGATACATGAAGTATTTTCCGTTTTCCTTAAGAGTGTGGACAACAGGACGGAACGCATCGGAAAAATCGGCAATCCGATGCCCTTCTTTATGTTCATCAAAAGCAAACCAGCCCAAACCAATGTATTTACAGCCGAAAATATCATGTTCTGATGCCACCGTTGCAGGGTTTTCCTTCAGCCTGTCTGCCGGTATATGCGTTATTACACATTCAAGCCCGTTTTTGCATAGTTCGTTTTTCAGCCACTGCGGATCGTAATCACAGGTGCCGGACACCTGAACCGCCGTATATCCGATATCTGCGATTTTTGCGAGCGTTTCGGCAAACGATGCCGTATCTTTGCAGAAATCACGGGCTGTATATAATTGTGCGCCTATCCTCATATATCGTCCACCGCTTTCCTTATATTGTCATAGCATATTGCGGATGCCAGTTTCACAGCATGTGCCGGATTGTATTCGCCAGATTCGACCCACTTACCTATGATGTTCGAGAGAATCCTGCGGAAATAATCGTGACGAGCATACGAAAGAAAGCTTCGTGAATCGGTCAGCATACCGTAGAATTTTCCGAGACAGCCGTTCTCGGCGATTATTTTAATCTGTTTTTCTATTCCTCGTTTATGATCGCAAAACCACCATGCCGCGCCACAATACACATTCGAAAATGCTCCGGCAATCGACGCAATCTGCGAAAGGTTTGCTTCATTCAGTGAATATATTATCGTTTTCGGCAATCCGTATTCGGTATTTATCGCATCAAGCATAGCGATGATACTGTTGCCGCTGACCGGATCACCCACACAGTCGACACCGCAATCGTTGCCAAGGCTGTTGTAAAGCAATGTGTTTGTATTCCTCACGACCGATATGTGCCACTGTGATATGATATTGTTATTTTTATACAAACCGTTTATGTACAAATAAAGATTTCCGACAAAACCGAGATATTCGCCGTCGGTCACTTTCTCACCGGTTATGAGCCGCAAAAACGTTTCATCGGCTTCTTCATCGCTTGCGATCCTCTCCGGGAAGTATTGTATGCCAGCATCGGCAAAACGACACCCGTGAGCACAAAAAACGCTGAGTCTGGTCTCAACAGCCCTTTTCAACGTTTCAAGTCCGTGTATTTCGATTCCGCTTACTTCACCGAGCTTAGCGACGTATTCCGCATAGCCGGCTCTTCTTGCGAGAAGCAGATTATCGATCCTGAATGACGGTATCACACGTGTTTCGAATGTGTTGTCTGATGCGATCCTGTCATGCCACGAAAGATCGTCACATATGTCATCGGTTGTGCATATGACCTCGACTCCGGAGCGCTTTATAAGCTTCCGCGGAGAGAGATGTTCCTTCTCGATAGCGGCATTTGCGGCATCCCATATTATTTTCGCGTTTTCTTCGCATATCGGCAGATCTATTCCGAAATACATCGACAGTTCCATATGCGACCAATGATAAAGCGGATTGCCCGCCGCATATTCAAGTGCAGTGCAATACTTTGTGAATTTTTCTTCATCTGCGGCACTGCCTGTTATAAAGCATTCGTCAATTCCGACGTTCCTCATAAGGCGCCATTTATAATGATCGCCGCCGAGCCACATTGCACCTATATTATCAAACTGCTTATCCTCGTATATTTCACGCGGAGACAGATGACAGTGATAATCAACCACAGGCAGCGCTCTGACTTTTCCATATATTCGCTTTGCGGAATCACTCGTGAGCAGGTAGCTATCCTTCATAATATTTTAGCCTTTCATTGTCATTAAAAGGCGGTTCCAATCCCACCTAACATCTATATTATACCACGTTCAAAATTATACCACGTTCAAATCACATTTTCAACAATAAAATCCCGGAATCAAGAAGAATTCCGGGATTTTAACTTGTAAGTTATTTTACGTTGACGTTGATCTTGCAGGGAACCGAATAATCGATACCTTCAGAGTACTTGTATTCAAAGCTGTCTTCACCTGTATAATCCTTATCGGGGTAATACGTAAAGCCGCCATTCGGTTCGATCGTTACGGTACCATGGGCAGGTGAGCGGGTTATAATATACTCGCCCTTCTTCTCGAAGGTGTAATTATACACTTCGTTCTTCGTTACTTCAACGCTGATATCGTCCTGCTTGTCAGGATAAATATCAAGGGTGCCTTTTATGAACTGATATGTGTAATCATATGTCGACCTTGCCATGGCATTGGAAGAATACGCCGCTTTGTTGTACGCAAGCGTATCCTGATAATACATATGGATACAGTCTTTCATGTAGCCATAATATATACCGCCTTTGAGATACTCAAGATATCTTCTGTAATAAGCGTCCTTGCTCAAAGCATCGCCGGAAATCTCTATTTCTATGCACATACCAAGTCGTTTGATTATATCAGCTGCGTTCTTGATATTGCTGAGAGGAGTGGTGAGATTGAACACGTAGTTAGGCTGCATGCAGGCTGTTGCAAAGCCGTATTCAGCCCATTCGGAAACTCCGGATGCGCAGTAATACGGTATCCAGAAAAGGTCATAACCCCTTTCTTTCGTCTGGTCTGCAATGTTGTTTATGAGCTTATAGCTGTTTTCGGATGAGTCAATCGCTTCATTGAACCAATAGAAGCCGGCAAGCTCGATATTCTTGAAAGCCGCGTTCTTGTTATATTCAAGAGCAAGATCAAGATACCATTTGATTATCTTCTGGCAGTCTTCAAACTTCGAGCAGTCTTCACTCACACCGTCGCCGTCAACGTCACCGAAATTGGTCGTATCGGGACGCGGATAGTAAACCGAGAGGTAGTACTTGAACTTGTAGTCATCGGCAAGCCCGAGTTCCTTTTTCACTTTTGCCGCAGCAGTTTCAAGCGCCATGGCGTTTTTGCCGTTTGTATTGTTTCTGCTGTTCACGCTTTTTCCGCCGCTTTCGCTCCGGCTTAAGCTCCCATTCCCAGTCAGTCTTGACTGAGTTCATATGCTGCGCAACGCCGGACGGGAATTTTCCGGAAAGGAGGAACAGGAAGCCGTCAAACATCGTATCCTTGATGTTACCATTTGTGTCAAGGTACGCGAGGTAAGGCATAAGATCTTTCTCTGTATAATCGTAATCAAGCGAATGATACATGAGACAGATATCGCTTGCGCCCTTGAGTATGCTCTTAGTCGGTGCCTGATATCCTACATCCAAAGCCATTCGTACCTTCTCGAGATTGGCGTTTGCAAGAGCGGTTGCACCGCTTGCGTTTTTCTTACCGTAAACAGTAAGCTCTGCACAACCGGCCCAAGTATATACACCATATACAAAACGCACGTATCTTGCCTGGACAGGGGCATCAAGGACAAGTTCACTTTCGATAACAGCGGTCGTAGGGGTTGACTCGCAGATGATATAACCGGCTATATACCAGTTTTCGGCATCCTGCGAAACCTCAACACCGACTTTTCCTGGAGCGTATACTGCCCACTCCTGTCTGTCAAGGAAGGCTGCACCGAAGCGGTCAACCGAGCAGCTTGCGCCGAGATCATATACGATAGTGCGCTTTACGCCGTTGTTTGATTTGAAGTATCCGCCGTCATGAATTCCCATAGAAGCGGGAATTTTTCCGTCGGTAAGCCATTTTGTGTCTTCGGGAGTATTTGTATCGGATTCTGCCTTTGTTATAATAGTACCGGGAACAACATACTGCCCTTTGCCGAGTATGAGGTTTTGTTCGGTGTTGTAATCACTTTCGGTGGACGGGAAATAAGTGATCTTACCATTGTCCGGATATACAGGGTCGGAATAATACGGATCATCCTGATTTGCAGTATTTCTGTATGCATATACAGCCGCTTCATCAATGAACATCATAGTACCTTCGCCGGAACCCTTGACGGTGAATTTCACGTACTTGGCGCTGAAGGTCTTGCCGTTTTCGAGAACATACTTATAGCATCCATCAGAGAATTTGAGCGGAGAATATACTCTGCCAATCTCGATGAAAGTTTTGTTGTCGTCAGAAACCGAGAATGTTACACTGAGCGGGAGATATATTTTGGAAGAGTGGGCGGCAAAGGTACTGAGCTCAAGCGAGGAAATATCTTTTGCGTTGCTTCCGGTCGTTATCACGATCTCAACATCGCTCGCGCCGTCAAATCCGACCCATGTACCGCTTTCATAATAGTTGCCGATGCTTCCGTCTGTCAGCTTGCTGCTGTCAGCATACTTATCGACAACATCGCCCTTAAGTGTATAAGTCCGTTTGCTTGAAATAAGTGTTTTTCTCAGAGAATAATCGGGAGCGCCTTTCAAAACCGAATCAAGCAGCTGTCCGTAATTTGTATTCTCTGCGGCATACAGCTTTTTAACACCGTCTTCAATGTCGATAATATTTTCCTCAGCAGGAACATCGGCGTACACCATAAGTTCGTCAAGGAAAACCCATGCGCTTCCCTTTGTAATTGTAAACTTGACATAACGTGCGGTCATATACTGCTTGCAGTCAAGATTGTAGATGCCCATGGTGTCCGCAACATATTCGCAGGCCCTGAGCGAACCCGCTCTTGTCCAGCTTTTACCGTCAACCGAAACATTGATTGATACGGAGGATGGCGGAGCTATACCCGCGGCCTTAGTCAAAAGAAAGCTACCCGCAAAGCCATCAATATTATCATATTCTCTGCCGAGATCAATAACAACATCAAATTTGCCTGACGCGGGCGCATAGCCGGAAAGCTTTGTGTCGCCGTAGCTGACGTCGGTCTGAGGCGCAAAGTTACCGTCGGTGAGCTCAGCTTTGTATGAATCCTCGTATGCTGCGCCGGCTTCCTCGGTATTTGTATACGAACATCCGGTGCTTATCACCGTTTTGAATTCGGGATTGATGGCATCAGGTTCTGATGATTCTTCTTTCGAATGATCTTTTGATTCTTCCTTTGAATCGTCATCCGAGCTGTTTTGTGATTCAACAGATGATATGTTTTCGCTTGCAGGCTCTGATTCAGTCTGATCATTATTGCAGGCAGCGAGAGTCGATGAGAGGATAAGTGCCGCAAGCAATAGTGTAAAAATACGTTTTTTCATTATTTCACCTTTTCGGGTTCTGGGTAGCTGACACCATGCGTATCAACATAGGCTTTTGTGAGAGTGAGGGGATTGGAGAGCATTCCGTTGTATCCGGGGACAACGTCGGAAGCGATTTTTTGAACGACTTCCATGCCGTCAATAACTTTACCGAAGGCGGCGTATTCACCGTCAAGCCACTCTGCTGTACCGAGCATTATGAAGAACTGGCTTCCGGCAGAATCTGGCATCTGTGATCTTGCCATGGATATCACGCCCTCAGTATGCAGAAGGTCGTTCTTGAAACCGTTGCTTGAAAATTCACCTTTGATACTGTAACCGGGACCACCCGTGCCGGTACCGGTGGGATCTCCGCCCTGAAGCATAAATCCTGCTATACAGCGGTGGAATTTGTTGTTGTCGTAAAAACCGGATTTTACAAGAGAAATGAAATTATTTACGGTGTTAGGTGCAACATCGGGATAAAGTTCAATCGCAACAGTTCCGTAATCCTTGATCTCGATTTCAACGACCGGATTTTTTGTGTCGTAATTCATTGTTTTTTCGTTTCCTTTCGCTGTCGTCTCGCCATTGTTTTGAGATTGAGCACCGTTTTCGCTGTCGGAATTACAAGCACCGAAAGCTACAAGTGTCAGTACAGCCATAAGCAGAACAACGATTTTTTTCATACATTATTTCCTTTCAGGTAACAAATGAAGTCGGGCGGCAGAATAAGAGCTTCTGCCGCCCGCAATAAATCAGTGCTGTGATATACTTGCTGCAACAGACCTCATGAAATTAATGATCGTTCGCGGCAGTTTTATATTATTTGTATTTGGGTCTGGGAATATAGTGCGTATGAAGAAGCTCGTGCGCTTTATGGCTGTTCGGCTCGCCGAGATAATCGGCATAAAGCTTTTTGAGCTCTTCATTTTCATGACTCTTTCTCTTTGCCTTTGAAGCATCCTCACCGTAAATTGCCTTGGCGCGGACAACCTTCGGGTCGATGTAAGAAAGATCCTTTGCATTGACAATGGGCTGACCGCCGCCTGTCACGCAACCGCCGGGGCAACACATAACTTCGATAAAGTCATATGTCTTTTCGCCGCTCTTAATGGAGTTAAGAAGTTTCTTTGCGTTTGCAGTACCATGAGCAACAGCGACACGGACGATCTTACCGTCAAGATCGATTTCGGCTTCCTTGACTCCTTCAATACCACGAACCGCAGTAAAATCGACACCTTTGAGTTCTTTTTTCGTAACGACCTCATAGACGGTACGGAGCGCAGCCTCCATAACGCCGCCGGTTACGCCGAAAATAACGCCGGCGCCGGTGGATTCGCCAAGAAGAGAGTCAAAATCTTCGTCGGGAAGTCTTGCAAAATCGATGCCTGCGACCTTGATCATTCTCGCAAGTTCACGCACGGTAAGGACGGCATCAACATCCTGAAGGCCGTTGTTCGAGAGCTCTTCGCGGGCAGCTTCAAACTTCTTTGCAGTGCAGGGCATTACGGAAACCATGTAAATTTTGGCGGGGTCGATGCCCATTTTTTCTGCGTAGTAGCTCTTGACAATTGCGCCGAGCATTTCGTGAGGAGATTTGCAGGTTGAGAGATTGGGAAGGAATTCGGGGAAGAATTCTTCGCAGTACTTGACCCAACCGGGAGAGCAGGATGTAATCATCGGAAGAACGCCGTTATTGTTCATTCTGTTGAGAAGCTCAGTACCCTCTTCCATGATCGTAAGATCTGCGCCGAAATCTGTGTCGAACACCTTATCAAAGCCAAGTCTGCGGAGAGCTGCCGCAAGCTTGCCTGTTACAGCCGTGCCCATAGGAATACCGAATTCCTCGCCAAGTGAAGCTCTTACGGCGGGAGCGGGCTGAACAACAACATACTTATCCGGATCGGAAAGTGCTGCCCAGACATCCTGTGTGGAATCCTTTTCGTGAAGTGCGCCGGTGGGACATGAGACGATACACTGACCGCAGTTGACGCATGGGCTGTCCGCAAGGGACTTGCCGTAAACACAGCCGATCACGGTTTTGAAACCTCGCTTGGAGGCACCGATAGCACCTATACCCTGTACACCGTTACAAGCAGCGATGCAACGGCGGCAGTTGATGCACTTGGAATTGTCTCTCACAATAGAAGGAGAAAGTGCGTCGACAGTATGTTCAACCTTATCACCGTCGTAAGGATATTCGGTCACACCGTATTCATTACAGAGCGACTGGAATTCGCAGCTGCCGGAACGTACGCAAGAGGTGCATTCTCTGTTATGATTGGAAAGCAAAAGTTCGAGATTTGTTCTTCTTGCTTTACGGAGCTTTTCGTTATTTGTATAGACCTCCATACCCTCGGCAACGGGGAGAGTGCAGGCTGCCTGAGGTGCTCTGCCGCCCTTGGTTTCGACAAGGCAGATACGACATGCGCCTATCTGGTTGACGCCCTTGAGGTAGCAGAGCGTGGGGATATTTATTCCTGCTTCGCGAGCGGCTTCGATAACGGTATAGTCAGCAGGAACCGTTACGTTTACGCCGTCAATAGTTAAATTAACTGTTTTCATTGTTTAACCTCCCTTAGTTCTTGCTGATAGCGCCGAACTTACAAGTATCCATACAGCTACCGCACTTGATGCACTTAGCCTGATCAATGACATACGGATGCTTGATTTCGCCGCTGATGGCGTTGGTGGGACATTTACGGGAACAAGCACTGCAGCCCTTGCACTTATCCGCATCGATTACAAAGCTTGCGAGCGCCTTACACTGATGTGCGGGGCAACGTTTTTCGCGGATATGCGCTTCGTATTCATCTCTGAAATATCTGAGAGTCGAAAGGACAGGATTAGGTGCTGTCTGACCGAGGGCACAGAGTGAAGTTGATTTTATGTTCAGAGCGAGTTCTTCGAGCTTTTCGATGTCGCCTTCCTCGCCCTTGCCTTTTGTGATACGGTTGAGAATGTCAAGCATTCTTCTTGTGCCGATACGGCACGGTGTACATTTACCGCAGGATTCGTCAACGGTAAATTCAAGGAAGAACTTTGCAATGTCGACCATGCAGTTATCTTCGTCCATGATGATCATACCGCCGGAACCCATCATTGCACCGATGGACTGGAGCGAGTCATAATCGATCGGGACATCCATCTGCGAAGCGGGTACGCAGCCGCCGGAAGGACCGCCGAGCTGAGCTGCCTTGAACTTTTTCCCGCTGGGAATGCCGCCACCGATTTCTTCGACAATCTGTCTCAGCGTCGTACCCATGGGGACTTCGACAAGCCCGGTATGAGTGATCTTACCACCGAGAGCGAAAACCTTGGTGCCGGTGGATTTTTCGGTACCGACAGACTTGAACCAATCGGCGCCGTTACGGATTATCTGAGCAATATTTGCAAGAGTTTCAACATTGTTGATGACAGTAGGACGACCGAACAGACCCTTTACTGCCGGGAACGGAGGACGGGGACGCGGCTCACCGCGGTGACCTTCGATAGATGTGAGAAGTGCAGTCTCTTCGCCGCAGACAAACGCGCCTGCGCCGAGACGAAGCTGGATATCAAAATTGAATCCGGTGCCGAAAATATCCTTACCGAGCATGCCGTATTCTCTTGCTTGCTCAATTGCGATCTGAAGTCTCTTGACTGCGATAGGATACTCTGCGCGGACATAGATATAGCCTTCATCGGCGCCGATCGCATAGCCGGCGATAGCCATTGCTTCAAGCACGGCATGAGGGTCGCCTTCAAGGATTGAACGATCCATAAATGCACCGGGGTCGCCTTCGTCGGCGTTGCATACGACATATTTTTTGCAAGGTTCGGGTGTCATTGCGAACATCCACTTACGACCGGTCGGGAAACCGGCACCGCCGCGTCCGCGGATACCGGAAGCAAGGACAACGTCAACAACATCCTTGGGAGTCATTGATGTCAGAACCTTACCGAGAGCCTCATAGCCGTGAACCGCTATGTATTCATCAATATTTTCAGGATCGATAACACCGCAGTTACGGAGTGCAAGGCGATTCTGTGCCTTGTAAAATCTTGTGTCGGAAAGAGCCGAGCTGTGCTCGCCTTCAACAGCGGGATCGTTATAAACCATTCTTTCGACGGGACGCCCCTTGAGGAGGTGTTCCTCGACAATTTCGGGAATCTCTTCAACTGTTACTCTGCTGTAAAAAACACCTTCAGGGTAAACGATCATGATCGGACCGAGAGCGCAGAGACCGAAGCAACCGGTCTGCACAACCTTTATCTCTTTATCAAGACCCTTCTTTGCGAGCTCGGCAATAAGAGCTTCTTTGACGGCGTGGCTGTTTGAAGAAGTACAACCGGTGCCGGCACATATAAGAACGTGCGAACGTATCATTTATTATATCCTCCGTTTCCGATTACTTTTTCATGTATTCAGCAACAGGACATCCGCCCTTGATATGCTGAGATACGACTTCTTTAGCCTTGTCCGCGTTCATATGAACGTATGTGACTGTTTCCTTTTCGGGCATGATGATCTGAACGACAGGCTCGTTTTCGCAGTCGCCCATGCATCCGCTCTGAGTAACGGTGACGGTTTCGATAAGGTCGGTACCGTTGATTTCGTCGACGAACGTACCAAGAACGTCTCTTGCTCCGGCGGCAATACCGCAGGTGCCCATTCCAACTACTATGCGGATGTTGTTTAAGCCGTGGCGCAGGGCGATCTTATTCTTGTTTTTCTCCCTGATTTCAGCAAGTTCCGCTAATGTTTTCATATTGCTTTATCCTTTCAAAGGTATTTATTATTTTATTCATACTGTTCCGTGAGATATTCGCCGATCCATTTCAGAACCGTCGGCATCGACAGCGGAGTCCCGCCGAGAATATCTCTGATATCATGTGTATCCAATGTAACGACTTTTTCGTGTAATGTGTGTGCAAATCGCAGATCGGAATCGCCAAGCCCCGAAACGATCGAAACTACCGTTTCCGGCATACGCCCGATAGGAATGCTTCCCTTGCCGTTTTTCATAAACACAGCGGACACAACAGTGCCGTGATCTGCACCGGTATTGCTCGTAATACCGAACACGCCTCCCGTCATCTCGGCTTTCGCACGAAATATCGGAAGTCCCATGCCAACACGCCTCGTTTTGCGTGACGTATAAAGAATTGACAACGCATCCGCCGGTTTTTCGATCCCTTTTCCGTTATCTTTGATCATAACAGTTATACTGTCATCGGTTTCGTTAACGGTAAGTTCAATTTCCGTAGCACAGGCTTCAAGAGAATTACGTACAATGTCAAGAGCAAGCAATGAAATGTCGCCCATACTTGCGGTAACTGCCGAAACAAGATCGTATTCACTTGCAGTCAGTATTTCATCTGTCTGTTCTGAGTGCAACATGATATCCGTATACCCGAAAAAAGACCCACACTCTGCCGTCGGGACGCAACAAAGTACGAAAGGTCAATACCGTGGTGATCAGTTATTTCTGTATTTTTCAAGGATGCCCTTGATGTCGGAAGGTACAAGTCTGCCGTAAACATCGTTATTTATGGTCATGACCGGAGCAAGACCGCAGCAACCGAGGCAGCGTGTGTCCTGAATTGAGAAAACTCCGTCGGGAGTGGTTTCACCTGATTTGATGCCGAGTTCTTTTTCAACCTCGGCGAGAACGGCTGCCGCGCCCTTGACGTAGCAAGCAGTACCTGTGCAGACGGCAACGACATATTCACCCTTGGGCTGAAGAGAAAACTGAGCGTAAAAAGTCGCAACGCCGTAAACATCAGAGACCGGGATGTCAAGAGAATCAGCAATAAGCTGCTGGATGTCGAAAGGAAGATAGCCGAAAAGTTCCTGAGCCTTCTGCATGATCGGCATAAGCGGACCCTGCACGTCCTTGTGACCCGCGATGAACTCCTTCAGTTCGGCGGTCTTTTCTTCGAACTGTTGTTTTGTAAGTGCCATTGATAATGGGCCTCCTGTTGACTGATTTGTGTAATACGGGTGCAACCCGTTCAAAACATTGTAACACAAAAAAACGCAAAATACAAGATATTTTTTGTATTTTCCCTATGTTTTTATCGATGGTTCATTGTAAAATGAAATAGGACATATAGAAAGAGACATAGCGGACGTGGT
>ERZ857840.1859-NODE-1859-length-22124-cov-4.615479_pt1 | contig 22124 bp, 21 predicted proteins | sample MGYA00519760_ERZ857840 | MGnify/ENA primary metagenome ERZ857840 (study PRJEB31778, sample SAMEA3449371) | human gut metagenome | biome: human gut; feature: human-associated habitat; material: faeces | place: United Kingdom | collected 2010/2012 ... | reverse complement strand
ACACGCGCCTGCCGCACCGGGGCAGGAGTAGCAGTTCAGTCCCGGCACGCACACGGTCTTGCCTGCGCCGCGATAGAGCGTACCCGTGAGGAAGTTCGGCAGGTGCAGATTCGTCAGCAGAGCCGCGCAGGCCTGGACCAGTCCGCGCCAGCGGGCGAGCAGAAAGGAAAACGGTTTTTTCTTATCCAATGCCCACACACTCCAGACATAGTTTGATCGCCTTGTTCAGCACCGTGTCCGCCTCGCCGCGCATCACACCGCAGACGAGAAATGCGAGGCCAAGCAGCAGAAAAAGAATCTGCACCCCGGCCTTTTTGCCAAATGTTTTGTTCAAATTATCACCCTTTCTGTTGTACCGGCGCTTAGACTACACAGGGAATATGAATACAGTATGAACAGCACCTTAAAAGAACCCTAATTTTATCTGGAAATAATAAGAAGTTTGCCCTGTGCGAAGGGGGTTGCACCATTATCCGCGCTTTTGAAAGAGCTTTGAAGCATAACGGGAGACGAGCTCACCGATCACAAGCCCCAGCACCGCGCCGGCGAACACGTCGCTCGGAAAGTGCACATATAAATAAAGACGAGAGAAGGCGAGCAGCACGGCGAGCGGGATGGCCGCATAACCGAAGCGGCGGTCTGCGCGCGTTGTCGATGTCCTTGTCAGGATAGGTCTCGATGTACGGCTCTTTGGCGAACGCCGCGACCGGCAGCGCGGGCAGCCATGCCATCGGATGCGCAGCGGGAACCCAGGCCGTCAGCTCATCGTAGCCGATGGGGAGCCAGTCGTGCCCACCCTCGCGCGCGGAGATGAAGCACAGATCGAGTTGGTGCGCGTTGAGCTGTGTGATCAGCTCTGTGCTGTACCCACCGCGCAGCTGCACCTGAATGCCGCCGTAGCGCGCGTGGAAATCCGATATGATGCGCGCGAGCGGCGAATAAAACGCGCTGTATGCCGTGCCGACGGTAACCGTGCCGACATCCAGCCCGCGCAGCTGCGCGGAGAGCTGGGCGCAGCTCTCGCCCGCGTGCAGTAGGTCGCGGATGGCGGGCAGCAGCTTTTCGCACTCCTTTGTCGGGCGAACGCCGCTGTGCTCGCGCAGCAGGAGCGGAACGCCCGTCTCCTCCTCAAGCGCCGCGACCATGCGGCTCACGCCGGAGGGCGTGTATTGCAGCGCCTCCGCGGCGGCGGACAGACTTCCGGTCTCAATGGCGCAGACGAGCGCGCGGTAGCGATCGAGTTCCATGGCGTTCTCCTTTGCGAAATTGTCAAAGATGGTTTGATGGATCATCGGTTTACGCAAGGTGTAGCGCGGGTGTATGCTGTTGTCAAATCCTTGGAAATGGGGGAAACTATGGCACGCTCTTACGATCTAACGAGCGGCAGCATCCCGCAACATCTGCTGCGCCTGGCCGCACCGCTCATCATGGGCAATATCTTGCAGCAGCTCTACAACACGGTGGACGCCTTTATCCTCGGGCGCTTTGCGGGCGATTTGGAGTTCGCCGCTGTCGGCGTTGCGGGCTCGGTGATGAACCTTTTCCTCTTTATGATCACAGGCGCGTGCACGGGCATTTCCGTCATCTTCGCCCAGTTCTACGGTGCGGACGAGCGCGAGCGCTTCCGCCGCGAGCACTGGCTCTCGCTCTCGTGCGGGCTGCTGGTGACGCTCGCGTGCAGCGGCCTCGGCTTTTTGCTGCTCTCGCCGCTGCTGCGGCTCATCCAGACGCCAAGCGAGCTCAAGACCTTTGTCTCGGTGTATCTGACGATCATTTTGGCGAGCCTGCCCGCGGCGTTTCTCTACAACCTCTACGGCGCGCTGCTGCGTGCCATCGGGCGGGCGAACGCGGCGCTGATGGTGCTCGCCGCGGCGGCGACGGTCAATGTCGCGCTCGACTACTGCTTTGTTGCGCGCTTTCAGTTGGGCATCGCGGGCGCGGCGTGGGCGACGGCGGCGTCGCAGGCCATTTCGGCGGTGCTGTGCATCCTCTACCTGCGGCGCAAGGCACCGGAGCTCATTTTTGCCCGCGCGGACTGCCGTATGGATGGAGAGCTATTGAAGCAGACGGCGCATTTCAGCTTCGTCACGGCGCTGCACCAGTCGAGCCTGTACACCGGAAAGCTCCTGGTGCAGGGCGCGGTCAACACCGGCGGCACGGACATGATCTCGGCCTACACGGCGACGACGCGCATCGAGGGCTTTGCCAACTCGTTTGGCGACAGCGGCAGCGCTGCGACCTCCGTGCTCGTGGCACAGAATCGGGGAGCAGGGAAAGAAGAGCGCGTGAAGGAATCGTTTCGCAGCAGCCTTTTTCTGATGCTTGCGATGGGGCTTGCGATGTCGCTCATCATGTACGTTAGCGCGAGCACGTCGGTCGGCTTTATGCTCGGGACGCGCAGCGGCGCGGCGTTTGAGAATGCGCGCGACTATCTGAAGCTCGTGGCGCTTTTCTACACGCTCTGCTTCACCGGCAACACATTCGCTGGCTATTTTAACGGCATCGGGAAGGTGTGCGTCCCGTTCCTCGGTGCGACGAGCCACATCGCGCTGCGAGTCGTCCTCTCGTGGCTGCTGGTCGGCAAAATGGGCCTCCCCGCCGTCGCGCTGGCAACAGGCCTCGGCTGGGTGCTGGTCAACGCGCTGTGGACCTTTGTCAAATGGAGGATGGAGAAAAAGCAGAAAGCAGCAGAACGTGATATTATGTAAACATCAAAAGCCGCGCGCCCTTAGGCGCGTGGCTTTTGATAAGTTTTGTGAGGTATCGCCGCTGATCGAAATGCGCGGCAAAGGGATGACATTTTTGAGAAAGCACGAGGTTTTTGCCCATATGGGAAGACCATGTCGAAAGAGAAAAACTTTTGTAAGAGACGCGCTCTGCTTGCTGAACTTCAGTAAAGTGAAACTATTTTACAATTCTTCGAAATGGTAGCGCGGCTTGCCGGCGCTTTTCTTGCCATATTCGATGGCTCTTGTCGGGCAATAGCAGATGCAGGCCATGCACTGTGTGCAGTTGCTTCCCCAGACGGGACGGGCGTTTTGCAGTGTGATGTTATTCAGCGGGCAGAGCTTTTCGCATTTGCCGCAGCCGATGCAGACATCGCTTACAGTAAAGGAATTTGCCTTCACAAACAGCGGATAGAAAACCGGGTTCACCGCGCTGCTCGCGATGCGGTCGTAGAGTTTTTTGCGCGGCGGCGAGAACATGTGTCCTGCGCGGATCGCGGCGATCGCGCGGTCGATGAACGGCTCGGCTTTGGCGACGATCCGGCGAGCCTCCTCGACGGTTGGCGCGTTGAACATGGCGATGAAATTCTCCGGCATGACGATCTGCGCCGTGCCCATGTAGACGAGGCCCTTTTCGCGGCAGAGCGCGCGGTTGTACTTCGCGGCGTTGCCGATCTCGCTGCCGCAGTCCATGACGAACCACGTTTCCCTCGCGCCGCGCAGCTCTGTTCGCAGCAGATGGTCGCGCACGATGCGCGGGATGCGCCAGGCGTAGGTCGGCATGACGAGGACGAGCCGTCCGTTGACGGCGAGCGGTGTTATGTCGCCTGATTTGATGCGGTCATTCAGGCTGATGAGCGTATCGTTCAGCGCGTGTGCGATGCGCTCGGCGATGTGGCGGCTGTTGCCGGTGCCGGTGAAATAGAGTACCATGGCGACCTCCTGTGTCTTTGCTCGAGCATTGCCCGAATATTGTATTGCCTCTATTGTACCAGCCGTGGCGCGCGCAGACAAGCGCTTTGTGTAGGAAAACCGGCGGAGTAAAGGGACTTGAACCTGAGAGAAAAATCGCCGCGGCTTTTCTTTTTTAACCGAAAGGGGCGAAAGAGGCATATTGCCTCTCGTATACTTGTGTTTCCTGCATTTTCTGCTTGCGAAATGGGGGCGGATATGGTATCTTGAACCATGTGTCCGTCGGCCGTTTTCGACCGGCGGTTCACGTTCTCTAACTGAACGACCACCGAAAGGCAGGGCTTTTTCTTATGATGATCAACAAACGGCTCATCGGCGCGGTGCCGGAGAGCAAAAAATATATCGCGGGCAACGTCGCGCTGCAATGGTGCTCGCTGTGCGCGAACATCGCGATGATGAGCGCCGTGACGGCACTGCTCGCCGCGCTGTTCGCGGGCGAGGTGACGCAGAGTAAGATCGTCACGACCGCCGTGATCGCGCTTGCAGCTGTCGCCGTGCGATACAGCTGTACTGTCGGCGCGTCGCGCATGGGGTATCTATCATCCAAGACGGTCAAGAAGACGCTGCGCGGCGCGATCTATGACAAGCTCCTGTGCCTCGGCGCGTCGTATTCCGAGCAGGTCAAAACGTCGGAGGTCGTGCAGGTCGCGGTCGAGGGCGTCGACCAGCTCGAAACGTACTTCGGCGCGTATCTGCCGCAGTTTTTCTACGCGATGCTCGCGCCGCTGACGCTTTTTGTCGTGCTGTGCTTCGTGAGCGTGCCGGCGGCGGTCGTGCTGCTCGTCTGCGTGCCGCTCATCCCCGTCGCCATCGCGGCGGTACAGACATGGGCGAAGAAGCTGCTCTCGAAATACTGGGGGCAGTACACGGCGCTCGGCGACACGTTTCTTGAAAATTTGCAGGGCTTGACGACCTTGAAAATCTATCAGGCCGACGCCTTCAAAAATGATGAGATGAACGTCGAGGCCGAAAAGTTCCGCAAGATCACGATGAAGGTTCTTACGATGCAGCTCAACTCCATCACGATCATGGACCTCATCGCCTACGGCGGCGCGGCGCTCGGCGTCATCATGGCCGCAACGCAGCTGCGCGCGGGGAAGATCGACCTTGCGGGCGCGCTGCTCATCATCCTGCTGGCGGCGGACTTTTTCATCCCCATGCGCCAGCTCGGCTCGTTTTTCCATATTGCCATGAACGGCATGGCCGCGAGCGATAAGATTTTCCGCCTGCTCGACCTGTCCGAGCCCGCACACGGCGGCGTCAGCTGTCCCGCGGGCGACATTGTCTGCCGCGGCCTGCGCTTTTCCTACGAACCGGAGCGCGAAATTCTGCACGGCGTTGATCTGACGATCCCGCAGGGCAAATTTGTCTCGCTCGTCGGCGAGTCGGGCTGCGGCAAGTCGACGATCTCCGCACTTTTGATGGGCCGGAACAAGGGCTACACCGGCTCGATGACCGTCGGCGGCGCGGAGCTGCGCGACATTGAGGAGGCGAGCCTGATGCGGCGCATCACCTACGTCAGCCACCAGAGCTACCTCTTCAAGGGTACGGTACGCGACAATTTGCTGATGGGCAAGCCTGGTGCGAGCGATGACGAGCTCTGGAGCGCGCTCACGCAGGTCAATCTCGCGGACTTTCTCAGAGGGGAAGCGGGGCTCGACACCTTACTTTCCGAGCGCGGCGAGAACCTTTCGGGCGGTCAGCGCCAGCGCCTTGCGCTCGCCCGCGCGCTGCTGCACGACAGTCCGGTATACATCTTCGACGAGGCTACGTCGAACATCGACGTTGAGAGCGAGAACGACATCATGGCGCAAATTCACGCATTGGCGGGCCGGAAGACGGTGCTGCTGATCTCGCACCGTTTGGCGAACGTCACAGCGTCGGATGAAATTTACGTGCTGGAGCGCGGCAATATCGTTCAGCACGGCACGCACGAGGCGCTGCTGAAGCAGGGCGGCGCTTACGCCGCGCTGTGGTCGGCCCAGCAGGCGTTGGAGCACTACGGAGAGGAGGCGGCAAAATGAAAAAAAGAAGCGGTTTTACCGTCATGGCGCGGCTCATCGGCCTCGTGAAGCCACTGAGCGGCTACATGGCGCTCGCCATTTTGATGGGCCTTGTCGGCCACCTCTGCGCCGCGTTCATCACGATCTTCGGCGGCTTTGCCGTGCTTGACCTGCTCGGCTTCGCAACGCCCGTCGCGCTCAAGACGACGTTCGTCTGTGTGCTGCTCTTCGCGCTCGTGCGCGGCATCTTCCGCTACGCCGAGCAGTCCTGCAACCACTTCATCGCCTTCAAGCTGCTTGCGCTGATCCGCGACAAGGTCTTCCGCGCACTGCGCCGTCTCTGCCCCGCGAAGCTCGAGGGCCGCGACCGCGGCGACCTCATCTCCGTCATCACGTCGGACATTGAGCTGCTCGAGGTCTTCTACGCGCACACGATCTCGCCCGCGGCCATCGCGGCGCTGTTCACGCTCATCATGTGTCTGTTCATCGGGCATTATCACGCGTTGCTTGGCCTTCTGGCACTCGCGGCTTACGTCTGCGTCGGCGTGGTCATCCCGCTCATCACGTCCCGCCGCTCGGGCGATACGGGGATGCGATTCCGCACGGAGTCGGGCGCGCTGTCGGCCTTCGTGCTCGACAGCCTGCGCGGCCTGAACGAGACCATTCAGTACGATCGGGGCGCAGAGCGCCGCGCCGAGATGGATGCGCGCACCGATGCGCTATCCAAAGAGGAAGCCAAGCTCAAGCGTCTCACGGGCCAGAACATGGGCATCACGAACACGGCCATTTTGCTCTTCGACCTTGCAATGCTGGTTTCTTCCGCGGCGCTGGTGCAGCGCGGAGAGCTGACGTTCGACGGGGCGCTCATTGCGGTCCTTGCGCTGTTCTCGTCGTTCGGCCCCACGGTCGCGCTGGCAAATCTCGGTGCGACGTTGCAAAACACCTTCGCCGCGGGCAACCGCGTGCTCGACATTCTGGATGAAGAACCCGTGGTCGACGAGGTCACCGGACAGAAAGAGGTCGAATTTACCGGCGCGGAGGCCGAGCACGTCACGTTCTCCTACGGCGGGGAGGACATTCTCTCCGACGTTTCCGTCCGCTTCCCGGAGGGGAGCGTCGTCGGCATTGTGGGCCGCAGTGGCAGCGGAAAATCGACGCTTTTAAAGCTCCTGATGCGCTTCTGGGATGTGCAGAAGGGCCGCGTCCGCCTGTCAGGCACGGACGTTTCCAGCATCAACACGGGGAATCTGCGCGAGATGGAGAGCTTCGTCACGCAGGAGACGCATCTCTTCCACGACAGCATCAAAAATAACCTCCGCATCGCAAAGCTCGACGCGACGGACGACGAGATCGTCGCGGCCTGCAAAAAGGCCGCCGTGCACGACTTCATCATGACGCTGCCGCAGGGCTACGACACGCTTTCGGGCGGCGAGCGCCAGCGCCTCGGACTCGCCCGCGCGTTTCTGCACGACGCGCCGCTGATGCTCCTTGACGAGCCGACGAGCAATCTCGACAGCCTGAACGAGGCGGTCATCCTGAAATCGCTGCACGAGCAGTGCGCGGGCAAGACCGTCGTGCTCGTGTCGCACCGCGCGTCGACCATGCGCATCGCCGACACGGTCTACTCCGTCGAGCACGGGAGAATGAGCTGATGAAGGATATCGAAACCAAGCGCGAGCGCGAAAAGAAGATGATCTCGCAGATGATCGCCCTCTACTGCCGCCGCAATCACCACACAAAGGGCGTGCTCTGTCCCGAGTGCGCGGCGCTGAACGACTACGCCCGCGCCCGCTCCGAGCACTGCCCGTTCATGGAGACGAAGACCTTCTGCGTCAACTGCCGCGTGCACTGCTACAAACCTGACATGCGTGAAAAGATCCGCGCCGTGATGCGCTTTTCCGGCCCGCGGATGATTTTCTATCACCCCGTCGCCGCAATCCGCCACGTGGTGGAGACAAAGCGCGAAAAAAAGAGACTGGAGAGAGAAAACCGATGAAGCTGAAACGCCTTTTCTTCCTGATCCTCGGCTGCGTGTGCCTTGCGCTCGGCTGCGTCGGCATCGTGCTGCCGGTGCTGCCCACGGTGCCGTTCTTCCTTGCGACGGTGTTCTGCTTTGCAAACTCGTCGGAAAAGCTGCACACATGGTTTCTCGGCACAGAGCTCTATCAAAAACACCTCGACTCATTCGTGAAGAAAAAGGGCATGACCGCGCAGACCAAGGCCGGCATCCTGATGTCCGTGACGCTGCTGATGGCCGTCGGCTTTTTCCTGATGCTGCGAAAAGCGCTCTACATTCCCTGCACTATTCTCGCTATTGTGTGGCTCTGCCACCTCGTCTACTTCCTCTTCGGTGTGAAGACGATCAAGACAGAATGCGAGGAGCAGATTTGAGTAAAAAAAGCGGCAGAGCCTCCGGAATGCTCCGGCGGCTCTGCCGCTTTTTTGAGAGAGAGAGGGAAAAATCATGCTTTTTCGGGGCGCAGCGGGCCGTAGAAGTAGCTCGCGGTCGCGCCGCCGTCGATGAGGAAGGTCGAGCCCGTGATGAACGCGCCCTTGTCGCTCATCAAAAGCTCGGCGACGTTTGCGACTTCGTCCGCCGTGCCGGGGCGTCCCGCAGGGCACTTAGCGAACATGTTCTTGTAGAAGTCGCCGCGCGGGCCGTTGAACTCGTCGAGTGCCAGCGGCGTGACGATGATGCCGGGGGCGATGTCGTTCAGGCACGCGCCGCGCTTGCCCCATTCGACTGCCTGCGCCGTGACGCGCTTCTCGTTGCAGCGCTTCGCCATCTGATAGGCATGGAGCGTGTCACGGATGTTCTCGGGCTGCAAAAAGTCGAGGGACAGCAGCTCCTCCGTCGGCGTGGTGGCGAGCTTTTCGCCCTGCTCCGCCGTCAGGGCGGGCATGCGCCAGCAGGACTGGCTCGAGATCGTCACGCCCACGCCGCCCGGTGCGATGACCCTGCCGACCTCTTCTAAAAGTACCGCCGTACCGTAGAGGTCGACCTTCAGGATCGCCTCGATGGGCGCCTGACTGGGCGACACGCCCGCAGCGTTGACGAGCATCTTGATCTCGCCATACCTCTGCCCCCGGCAATGAGGGCCTTGATGGACGAGCGGCTCGAGAGGTCCATCTCGACGGGTGTGACATCGAAGCCCGCCTCGTTCATTGTCTTAGCGATGGCCTGCGCGTTTGCGAGCTTTTTGTCGCCGACGACGATCTTCAGCCCGCGCCCATGCGGCGGGCGATGGCCATGCCGATCTGTCCGGCACCGGCCCATAACATGACGTTTTTCATCGTTTTCCTCCTTACAGCAGCGCCTTGACGCTCTGCGCCCAGGCGTTGATCTTGCTTTCCGGCGTTTCCAGATGGTCGCCGCCGTTCGAGTCGAACTTCACCTGCATATCACAGGCGAAATCCGCGCCGGGGCAGGCGGCCTTCATATCGTTGATGACGCGGCCCGGCCAGCCGCCGTTTGTCATAAACGGCACAACGGTCTTGCCTGCAAAATTCTGTCCATGCAGGAATGTCTTGACGGCGGGAGCCATCGTGTACCACCATGTCGGCGTGCCGACGGCGATGACGTCGTAGTCGGCGACGTTGATGGGAAGCGGCTTGAGCTCCGGCTCAAAGCCCGCGTTCACCTCGCGCTGGCCCTGATCGACCACATCGTTGTAGCTGCCGGAGTACGGCACGGCGGTGTCGAGCCTCACAAGATCGCCGCCGGCGACGCTCTGCAACGCTTTTGCGGTGCGCTCGGTGTTGCCGCACGACTAGGAGTAGTAAACGATCAGGAGCTTTTTCATTTTGCGACCTCCTCAGCCCACTGGGCAAGCGCGCTCTTCGCCTCGTCCACGTGGCTGCCGTGGATGGCGAGGCCCTTCGTGACCGCCGCGCCATGGGCAGCCTTGCGGATGTCGTTTTCGGTATCGGAAAGGCCGCTGCCCTCGTGCGTGCAGAAGGGGTGGATGGTCTTGCCCGTGAAGTCGTAGTGCTCGAGGAAGGTGTAGACCGCCATCGGCATCGTACTGCAATAGTTGGGGTAGCCGAGGTAAATTTCATCATAGGCGTCGAGGTCATCGGGCAGATCCAACACCGCGGGACGGGCGTTTTTCTGCCAGTCCTCACGCGCCTGCGCCACACAGGTCTTGTAGTCGTCTGAATAGGGCTCGGCCTGCTCAATTTTGTACAGCTCGCCGCCGGTCAGATCCGCGAGCATCTCAGCAACCTTTTCGGTGTTGCCGACGGAAATGCGGCGGTACGCGCCGCCGAAGTAGTTCTCTCCCGCGCGGGAGTAAAATGCGATCAATGCTGCCATTGTTTCGCTCCTTTCTTATTTTTTTGCGCCAAAAGCGGCACATGGGTGAGCGGTTCGGCTGCCTGCCTTTCGCCGCCCTCCAGCGGAAGAAATCCCCTGCTGCCCGCGACCAGAAGGCGCGCCTCCTCCAGATTCTCGGCATACAGGAATTCACTTGGAAAGCCGAGTACAATGCGGCTGAATTCCTGCTCCGCCTCCCGCTCCGGCGGCGGGGCGATCAGAATGCAGGGAAAATTCTTGAGCTCTGCCGGTGCGACCGCCTCCATTTGCGCGATTGGGCTGTGGGCGGAGACTTCAATCAGGGCGGGCCGGGCTGCAAGGATCAGATTTTCGTAGGCGTCGGAAACAAGCGGCGCTGATCGTTGAGCGTGATCTCGACCCGATCCTCGCTCAGCATATCACACAGCTCCCCATGGCTGCCGTACGCGATGGAGACGCTAACGTCGGGATACCTCGCCGAAAAGGCCGCGAGCGCGCGGTGGAACTCTCCCCCTGCATAGGTGCGCAGGTAGCCGATCTTCAAATTCGCCGCCTCGCCCTTGGCGATCTTCGCCGCCTCGGCGCACATGCGGTCGCAGGCCGCTGTGAGCAGCAGGCTCTTACGGTAAAAGTATTCGCCCGCAGGCGTGAGCGAAAATGAGCGATTTTTGCGCACGAGCAGCGCAAAGCCCAGCTCACGCTCCAAGGACTGCACCTGCTGGGAGATGGCTGACTGCGAGATGAAATTTTCCTCCGCTGCGGCGGAAAAGCTCCCGAGACGCACGACGGATTGAAAGTATTTGAGCTGCTTGAGCATGATGCACCTCCTGATGTCTAAATGACGATCCCCTCGCAGTGGTCGATCTCGTGCTGGATGATCTCCGCCGTCCAGCCGGTGAAGGTTTTCAGCCGGGTCTGGAATTTTTCATTCTGCCACTGTACTTTGACGGTCTGGAACCGTTTCGTTTTCCGGACGCCGGAGAGGGAGAGGCAGCCCTCCTGGGTCTCATACGGCCCGGACTGCCGGACGATGACGGGATTGAACATCACCATGTACGTCCCATCATTGTCGAAAGCAATGATGCGCTTACAAACGCCGATCATGTTGGCCGCCATGCCCACGCAGCCGTCCTTATGGGCGGTCAGGGTGTCCAGCAGGTCCTGGGCTGTGGCCAGATCATCCGCCGTGGCGGGGGCGGCCTTCTGGGCGAGAAACGTCTCATCCCTGCAGATCTCACGAATCATACTGTGTTCCTCCCGGAAGCTTTTTTCTGTATTGTATCAGCCAAAGGAAAAACGCGCAAGTGTTCTCACTTGCGCGTTCTTTGCGTGGGAATCAGTCACACATGCCGTTGTGGATCACCTTACCGATGTTCCACAGGTAGGCAGCCTGACGGGCGGCCTCCAGCCGCTCCTCCGGCGTCTTGTAGCTGACGTGGGCGGTCTCCGTGCCGCAGTTCAGGCAGCACGCATACATGCACCAGCCCTGCTCGTCCTCAATATAACCGGCGCCGCGGCATACGGGGCAGTCCTCCAGTTCGATCTCGTTGATGGGATCCATGGTCATCTCTCCTTCGTTTTGTTTTTTCAACGGGAATAGTATACCACGGTTCCATCGGTATGGCAATGAAAATCGACGGGACTTTGCCGCGGGTACACTGCTGCTCCGAGGAGGGCCTCCGGTATTCAGGTGTAAAGAGCACAGAAGCCGGGAGGACCGACGGCGGATTCCCGCACCATGCGGGGAGCGCAAGCGTGATTTCTGAGCGGAAAAAGGCTCGAAAAACACAAAGAAAACGGTTAATTTTATAAAAAACGCCTATTGACTGGAAAAGAGCAATCTGCTGCTTTCTTTATGTAAAATTTATGGGCAAACCCGGCGCAAGCCGGCGACGCAAAGCTACGGGGCCCTCCGGGCCAGCCAGCTGTCAACGGCGGACAGCCGCCATTCCCCCTGGTTCCATAGCTCCGCGCTGACCCCTCCAAAGGTTCTGATGCGCATGATGCTCCGGCAAGTTCCGAAAAACAGAATAGGCCAGGACAGAGCAAGCGGCGTTCGCTGCTTTACGCTGTCCGCAGAATATAAAGCAAAGGCGCTTTCAGGCATGGGTAAAACCATGTCTTGAAGGCGTCTGTTTTTTTGTTTAAACCTGCGGAAGCGGATCAAATAGAAGGAAATATAGGAGGTAAAAGTGATGAAACAGCGAATTTTTGCAATATTATTATCACTGACGATGATATTCACGCTGGTTCCGACAGCATGGGCGGAAAACAATGGGATTACAACAGAAGCGGAATTACGGACGGCGATCGAGAATGCTACCGGTGAAAAGAATACCATTACCTTGGCAGAAGATATTGGACTTGCTTCTACGTTGGAAATTCCAGCAGATAAGCATATCGAAATTCAAGGAGATGGACATTCCATTTAGGCTCCGGATTTGACTCGCTGATCAGCGGGCTTTTCGGCAGTTGTCGGAATCATCCAAGAACGTCCCTGCTTTACTGCTTCGGAAATCTTTCCGCGACTGCAAAGCCCGCTAACCTGCCGTTCACTAATATTCCAAAGCGCAGCCGCATCTTTTACAAACATAAAGTCAGCCATTTGCTTGCCTCCTTGAAATGACCTGTTGATTCTATTATGTCCAACATTCGGAAGAATGTTAACACGTTTCGGAAATATATCAAATTATAAATGGCAAATTTCCGAAAAGGGGCGGGATTTCCTTTTTGCCTGTGACTACTGTGCCGCAACACAGCGGAACGTTTCTTTACGCTACGCGTCGGCAAAGAATGATTACCTACTGTCAAGAGATGGTAGGTAAAAGACGTTCAATGCGGAAATGAAGAAACCGGAATTGGCCTTCAAGTGTTTTATCCGCTTTTTGCTGGCGCGGGCGGCGATGACCTGGGGCGTGGAACTGATGGCAGGAGCCTTTCGGGTATATCAATTCTATCGACAAGGGCGCATGGGGCGTGTTATAATTATGAAAAACACGGCGAAGGGAGGCGGCGGAGGGATGACAGACGAAGTATTATACCGCCGCTACCTCAACGGCGACGAGGACGCTCTGGGCGAGCTTATGGAGCGTTACGGCACCAAGCTGACCCTCTATCTGGACGGCTATCTCTGCGACCTTCACGAGGCGGAGGATCTGATGATCGAGGCCTTTGCCTATCTCATCGCCAAAAGGCCGGCCATCCGGGACGGCGGCTTTCGCGCCTACCTCTACCAGTCAGCGCGGCACATGGCCCTGCGGCTGCTGCACAAAAAGCGGGCGGGAAACTGCTTTTCGCTGGACGCGCTGACGGAGGAACCGGAGGCCCGGGAGCTGGTGGAGGAAACCGTGCAATCAGCGGCGCGGGCACAAATCCTGCGCACCTGCATGGCAGAGCTGCACGAGGACTACCGGGAGGCGCTGTTCCTTGTCTATTTTGAGGGACTGAGCCACGCGGAGACCGCCGCCGTCATGGGTAAGCGGGAAAAGCAGGTGGCGGACCTTATTTACCGTGGAAAAATCGCGCTGCGAAAGCGGCTGGAACAGGAGGGGATCACGGATGCGCACAACAGCTGAACGGCTGGCCGCGGCCAAACAGCGGGCAAGGGAACTGGAACGGCAGCGGCAGCGCCGCCGCGCCCGTGGGATCCTCTGCGCCGGTACGGCGGCCTGTTTCGTCGTGATCGTTTCCCTTGCGCTGGTCATGCCCGGCATCACGGAGGGATTTTCCGACACGGCGCTGGGCGTCGGCATGGCCGCCAGCGTTTTCAGCGGCCGGAGCCTTGGCTATCTCGTGGTGGGCCTGCTGGCCTTCGCGTTAGGCGTGTGCGTCACGGTGCTGTGCGTCCGCTTGCGCGGGCATGAGGGGGACTCGGCGGACGAGGAGCGGTACGATGATTGAGGTTTGGGACTATCTCTCGCAGTTTCTCGCCGTGACGGCGGGCTTCTGCGCCGCTTTGCGGGCGTATCTCAAGAGCCGCAGACAGCCGTGGTTTCTGCTGACCTGCTTTTACGGCACCTTCGCCCTGGGAACCCTCTACTGGACGCTGCACCTGCTGCTGCGGCAGGAGACACCGCAGGTTTTCTACGTCTCCGACCTTGCGTGGCTGGCCAGCTATGTCTTTTTGCTCGCCCTGACGCTGACGCAGCCCGACGCGGCGGAGCGGCAGTCCCGGACGGGGCTGTGCTGGCTGGCGCCGGTGTTCTGCCTGCCGCAGTTCGTGCTGTACGTCACCTACGGCGATCTGCTTCTCAACGTCCTCATGTGCGGCTTGACGATGATGCTGGCGTGGTGCGCGGTGCGGGGGCTCGTCTGGGCGAAAAAGACGGAAAACGGGCGGCTGCGCCGGTTTCACGGAACGGTGCTGGCCTTCACAGCGCTGGAGTACGCCCTGTGGACGGCCTCCTGCTTCTGGGTGAGCGACACCCTGACCAATCCCTACTTCTGGTTCGATTTCCTTCTGACCTTCGTTTTGCTTTTGTTTCTGCCCGCAGTGCGAAAGGCGGTGGAGGCGTGACCTATATCGAAAATGTATTCGTCTGCATGGCAGCTCCGCTGGTGGTGGCGCTGCTGTCTTTAAAACGGGGGCAGCGCGCCGCGCTGGTGTTCTGCCTCGCGGGGATGGGGGCCTGTCTGCTCTCTGCCTACCTCAACACCTTCTTCGCCCGGCTTTATCAGGCGGACGCCGTCAACGCCGCCACCCAGATCGCGCCTGTGGTGGAGGAGATCATGAAGCTGCTGCCGCTGCTGTTCTTTCTGGCGGTGTTTGAGCCGACCTTCGCCCGCTTCCGGCTGGCCGCCGTCATCGTGGCCGCCAGCTTTGCCACCTTTGAAAACATCTGTTTCCTCACGCAGAACGGCGCGGACCAGATCCTCTTTCTGCTGATCCGGGGCTTCGGCACCGGCGCGATGCACGTGGTCTGCGGGAATGTGTACGGCGGCGTCCTGCGCCCCGTGTGGGACAGCCGCCCCCTGCGGGCGGCCTGCCTGTTTGCGCTTTTGTGCGTGGCCATCATTTACCACGCCATCTACAATCTTCTGGTCAGCGCCGGGGGGACGCCTCAGCTCATCGCCTACTTTGTCCCGCTGCCCACGGCGCTGTGCTTCCGGCTGCTGGCGCGGAAAGCCGAGGCGTAAATACAGTCTCAGCAGACCGTCCAACAGGACGGTCTGATCTTTTTTGAAATTTTTTCAATTTTTGGTGCATAGTTTTCTCCATTTTTGTCCCTATCAGAGTGTAAGGACTTTTTCGGGGAAGGAGGAAGGGGCATGTATGACACCACGGAGCGCGTCCGGCGTGTGAAGCAGACGGCCCTGCGGCTGATCCAAAAGCGGGAGCGGACGGCGCTGCGGCGGCTGGAAACCCTGTGTACCGCGCTGGCTCTGGGTCTGACCGGCGCGCTGGCTCATTTCATCGGCGGGGCACCCGGCGCCGCCGTCCAGGGGGCCTACGGCGCGACGCTGCTGGCGGACAGCGCAGGCGGCTATGTGCTGGTGGGCGTGGCATCCTTTGCGGCCGCCGCTGTCCTGACGGTGGTCTGTATGCGCCTGCATGAGCGAGAGAAACGAGAAAAGAACAATGAGACAGACAAGGAGGGAAACGCATCATGAAAAAAACGATCACCCTGTTATTGACGCTGGGCCTGCTGCTGGGTCTGCTGCCCGTGGAGGCCGCGGCCTATTTGGGAGATATTCGGCCGGTCAACAGCGATACCGTGACAACAAAACGCTGTCCAGCGGGTCGCTGGAGCTGCGAAACGACTATCTCCGCGTGATCGTGCGGAAGGACGGCACGCTCTCCACGGCCCCGGCGGCGGACAGCGCCGACCCCACAGACAGGCAGATGCCGTATTGTAATTTTGTTACATTTAAGGGCTCCGGATATAACAAGCGGGATATCGTGCATCCCGCCGAACTCCGCCTGAAACACATCGTCCCTGTGGACAAAACGCCTAACGGCGCTGCAAAGGCCATCAAGGTGGAGTACGACCTGACGGCCACGGTGTCCGGGAAAACCGTCACAGGAACGACCACGGTCTACTATGAGATCGTAAAGCTGTCTTCGGAAGGCGCATGGGGCGTTCTGACGAGCGTTGACAATATCAAGATCACCAGCGTGGATACTTATGGCGCTCTGGGCATTGAGTTTGAGATGCGATGGGGCTATACCCTCAGCGGCTTTGCCGCCATGGGTCACAGAAACGCCGCTGACAGCCCCGCCCTCAAGCTGAGCCGCACCGTCTACGATCATACAACGGATAAAGTGCTTTCCACCGAAAACTCCGTGCTCACCAGCAAGGTGGAAAATCTGTATACGGCGCAGGACTATCCGCCGGGGGGCGATTGGTGCTCCAATTACATCACCGAGGTCTATACGGACGGCTACAACTGGGCCAATCCCTTTGTGGGACTGTCGCAATACTATAAAAACGGCACCATCAAGGCCTATCTGCCGAAATGGGTCAGCGTAACGTCGGCCAGCCGCCCCGGCGACACCCGGGTGGAGTGCGGGAATGATGTCGGTTTTTATTTCGGTAATGAAAATGGCAACGCAAATTCCCTGCGTTTCCTTTGGGGCTTCCGCAGCCTGACGAAGCTGACGCAGCCCATCCCCAGTGAACCGGACAAGGTCGATCCCGCCATCTACGCCAAGCGGCTGGCCGTTTTCCCCAACGGCGGCGTGACGGTGGAGCATGTGGCGGACGATGCGGCGCTCTCGGCGCTGAAGCGGCAGTACAAGAAGGACCCCGTCGCCCTCATCAACGGCGATTACAAGAGTACAGACGGCACCTCCTTTGAGTTCACCGGCGGGGCGGCGCTGCTGTCTCCCTCCGTCACGGCGACGTGGGGCAGCGGCGGCAGGCTCGTCATCCACAAGAACGGAACCGTGGAGCAAAACGGCGTGAGCCTGAGCGCGCCGACCTTCAAATTCTACCAGCCCAAAACCGGCGCGGAAAATGACCTGAAAATCTCCCTCACAAAGGATGGCTTTACGTTTGAAATCAAGCCCGAGAAGAACGACGCCATCGTCTATGTGGACATCCCCTACGCCACGGTGAAGCTGAGGAACGCCGCCGCCGACGCGGCGGGAAACCTTGTGTTCAGCGGCGAGATCGGCTTTCAGACCATCTTCGACGGCGCGGAATTTTCGCTGGAAAAGCTGGGTTACGGCTTGAAGGGGAATGAATTCAAGGTCAACGGCGTCCACGCGAAAGGCAGCTTTGACACCGAAAAAATGCTGTCGCTGGAGCTTGCCAAGGTCAAGGGCGAGGTCAATACCTTCAATGGCAACAAGCGTTACGCCTTTGAACTGGAGCTGAACGTCTTTGACCTCTTTGAGACCAAGGCGGAGCTGGAGCTGACGCGCAGCAAAAAGGACGGCAGCCTGCTGCCCAACACGCTGTATTTCTATGTCAAGGCAAGCCCCGGCATCCCCCTTATTCCGCCCATTCCCGTTGGTCAGCTCAACGGCGGCGGCGCGGGCTTCATGGATCTGGCAAAAACGGTGAACGGCGACTACTTCGCCATTCCGCCCATCAAGCTGCGCGGCACGCTGACGGGCACCTATCTCCACCTCATCGAGGGCACGGGGGATGTGGTGATCGGCCCGAGTGAGATCTCCCTCACGGCAAGTGACGTGGGCATTGTAGGCGCGAAGTTATCCATCATCGATAGCTTTGGCTACGCCCTCAAGCTCAACGGGTAGGAGCGGAAATATGGAAATGAAACCTACACGGGCATCTACTTTGCCGGCTCGGAGGCGCTCGAGCTCAATCTGCCGAGTACAGAGCTTGATGTGATCGTTCTGAAATCCTCCATCGAGCTGGGGGCCTTCGGCGGCGTGAATGAGAACAAGGACAAATTGTATCTCGGCATCGGCGCCAACGGCAAGGTGCAGGGCATCTTGCAGATCCCCAGTAATTTCTTTATCCCCTGCCTCAGAGGGGCAAAGCTGTCGCAAACGGATATTCAGCTGATCATCGGCGGACAGACCACGGCTCGCATTAGCGGCATCAGCGTCAGCGAGGGTATGAAGCAGGCGCTTAATAATATCGATGCCTACCTCGGCGCGATGGCTCAGACGCAGAATCGTTTGTTCGGCGTGCGCGTGTGGGTGCTCGTTCCGAAGGTCCTCCAAACCAACTTCCGCTACAAGGAGGGCTGGGGCATCGAGGGGGCGTTGATCACAAAACTCCCGGAATGGGACTGGAGCAGTAAGGGCGTTGAGCCGGTGGTGCAGGCCATCTCTCTGGAGGACGGGGAGGAGTTTGCTGTCATGCTGGCTGCGGACCCGCCTGATGCGGAGCCCCGCGGCGGCGGAAACTCTCAGGAGATCACGGTATACGCCGATGCGGACGAAACGCCGTATATCCTGCTGGCGTTTGAGAACACGGTCACTGAGGAGGAAATTCAGAATACCCTGTCTGTTACGAAAAAAGATGAGTCCAACCGCATCGACATCAACTGGGTAGGCAAGGACGGTGAGATCGATCCCACCGCGGAGATCAACGCAGGCATCGACCTTATCAAGAATAAGGATGACGGGAAGGAATACCGCGTAGCACTCCTGCGGCTGAAGGATGGCGGGACATATGTGGTCAATACGGGCGCGCTTGATATTCAAAAATCCCAGAAAGCCACCGTTACACCGTTTGAAAAGCTGGATTTGAGCTTGAATAGCGGTAAGGTAACCGGCCAGGTCGAATACGCCGAAATGAACACAGAGTATACCCTGCGCACCTATCTTGCCGAGAAAGAGGGCGGCGCGGACTACCTGATCGACGAGCAAATTGTGACAGATTCCAACTTCATTTCCGTCACTGTTTCCCCCAGCGGCACACGCGCGCCCACGGGCGAGTACTATGTGACCTCCTTCCTAATGACGGAAAAGAGCGTTGAGGTCACCGAGAACGGAGCGAGCAAAACTGTGAACGCCCTTGCCGCCATCGACAGCTGGCAGTCTGACACCACGGTGGACTACACGAACAGCAATCAGCCTGCTGCTCCGGCAAACGTTACGCTGACCTTTGTCGGCAACGAGGTGATGAAGGCTGCATGGGATAAGGTGGACGACGCCGACGGCTACCGCGTGACGGTCTATCAGAAAGACGGCAACGAGTGGAAGGACACCGGCTTTGGCTATGACCTCAAAAAATCCAAAGATGGGCAGTTGGATAACTCCATCAACATGGCGCTGACCGTGGGCGGAAACGCCGTTAAGGCCAGCGGAGAGAACTCTGCTGTGTCCGTTCCCGCCGAAAATCTCGAGGCGGACAAGGACTACAGAATCGGCGTGAGCGCCTATAGAGAGGTGCCGTACTTCACGGAGAGTACAGGGGCGGGCTCTACAGAGAGCACGGAGACCGGCTCCATGGAAGGCGAGGAGACAAGCGCCGCGGAGGGTACAGAGGGCAGTACTGCGGGGAGCGGGGAAACCGGCACTCAAAAGGCGCTTACCGCGAAGTATTACAGCAAAGAAACGCAGTCTGCCGACGATGGAGTGTTCCTGCCAGAGTACAAGGAATTGAAGATCTCTTTTAAAGTGGGCGACAAGGAGTGCGACAAAGATAACGGTGTCTTCCACGCCTATGTGGGTGAAAATCCCGGCACGCTCACCGTGAATTGCGACGCCGACAGTATCACCATTACGCGGATGGATGATGAAGATTCCCCCACCACGCTGACGTCTTCCAACAGCTATGACATCCCCGATTTCACCGACAGTCTGATGCTCCGGGTGGAAGGCAAGCAGAACAAGGACGTGACCAGCGTGTTCCTGCTGGTGAGCCGCGACGAAACGCCCCCCGTGCTGACCCTCTCCGACCCGGTGTTCTTCGCTGATCGGGACACCGGCGAGTACGCCGTCACCGGCACGGCGGATGCCGGCAGCGAGATCATTTATGGAAAAACCAGTCAGTCTGCCGCCCAGTCTGTCACCGCCGGCAGCGACGGCCGCTTTACCGTTTCCGGTGTGCTGCGTGGAGCGGATAATACCGGCGTCCTTTTCCTCAGCGCGAAGGACAGCGTGGGCAATGAATCCACGCAGCAGATGGCGATGATCACCCGGCAGACCCGGTACGCCGTCACTGTGAACGGCAGCTATGCGGATGTCTCCGGTGCGGGAAGCTATGCGGCGGGAAGCGTTGTCACCGTCCGCGCAGGCAGCCGCAGCGGTTACACCTTCAATGGCTGGACCTCCGGCAGCAATGTTGTCTTTGATGATCCAAGCGCCGCTGAAACGGCCTTCACCATGCCGGAGGGCAGCGTGACCGTCACGGCAAACTGGTCGAGGGACGGCGGATCGTCCTCGTCCGGCCGGGATGACTCCGATCCCCGCTATGCCGTCGGAATTCCGGATAAGACGGAAAACGGCAGCGTGAGCGTCAGCCCGAAGAACGCCAGTCAGGGCGACCGTGTGACCGTCACGGTGAAGCCGGACGCGGGCTACGAGCTGGACAGCCTCAAGGTGCTTGACAAAAACGGCAAGGAGCTTGAACTGACCGACAAGGGCGATGGCAGATTTACCTTTATCATGCCCGCCGGGAAGGTGGAGGTCAAGGCTGCATTCACGGAGGAAGTGAAGATCAGCCCCTTCCGGGATGTTCCCACCGATGCGTATTACTACGAAGCCGTGAAATGGGCGCAGAAGAAGGGCATCACCGGCGGCATCGGCGACGGCCTGTTTGGCCCTAATCAGCCCTGCACCCGTGCCCAGATCGTCACCTTCCTGTGGCGGGCGGCGGGGTCTCCTGTGGTGAATTACGCCATGGATCTGACGGACGTTCCCGGTGACGCTTACTATGCGGAGGCCGTCCGCTGGGCGCTGAGTCAGGGCATCACCACCGGCACGGCTGACGGCAGATTCAGCCCCAATGCTCCCTGCACCCGTGCACAGGCAGTGACCTTCCTGTTCCGGGCGTCCAAGGCGTCCGCCGACGGTGCGCCTGCCTTCAGCGATGTGGCCGCCGATGCCTACTACGCCGAAGCGGTGAAGTGGGCCACGGACAACGGCATCACCAACGGCACAACGAGCTCCACCTTCAGCCCCGGCAGCGGCTGCACGAGAGCGCAGATCGTGACATTCCTGTGGCGGCTGTACGCGGAGAAGTAATCGCAATATATGTAAAGTGGACTCCCTTGACTGCAAAAGCGGTCAGGGGAGTCCCTTTCAACCTATAAAACGGATTCTCTGATGTGGGTTTGCGGCTTCGGCACCTGCTGTGTATGCCGCGGGTAAGCGGTTGATGTTTTAAAAATCGACTTGCCTAATACACGATCCGAAAGTAATCCAAATATGCTTTACTGGAGTGCTTTGTGCGTCAGTCCTCCAACTCCGACTCATGCTTGAGGATCGCGCCGGTGGCGGCGTTGATCTCGTAGTCATATTCCATATTGCCGGATTTGAACTCGACCTCATAGACGAGTATTCCATCTTCATTGTCCAGTTCGATATCCATGTCATACGCTTCATTTTCACTCACACCTGCGTGATTCAGGGCAATAGATTTTGCCTTGGCGTAGCCAATGTTCTGCGCTGTTCCGGACGGATCGGGCTTCTGATCAGAGGGCTTCGTTGTCTCATTTGGCGTGGAAGCAGTGGTCAGCAAGTCCTTCTGTCCGCTGAGCACTTTCCCCGTGTAAGCGTCCACCAGATACTCGAACTCGCCCCATGCCGTGTGCAGCTCCACCTCGTAGTGGGCGAGAGATTCGTCCAGTTCGGAATCGACCTCCGCTGTGACGGAGTCCAGCGCCGTTGTTCCGGCATACTCCTCCGCAGCGGTACGGGCTGCATCCATACCGATCGGCATGGCGGGCGCGCCCGCCTCGGCGAGGTCCTTGAGCTCTTCGACCGAGAGCTTTGCCAGTTCGTCAAACTTGAGTGCGGAGTTGAGTGCGAGCACGTGGTTCACCAGCGCCGCTTTTCCGGTGGAAATGTTGTTTTCCCGGGCCTGCTGTTCCCGCCCTGCGTCCTGCGTGAGCGTCTGCGTCAGGACGGCGGCCTTTGCTTCACTCGTCTGCAGCACGCCGTCCACGGTACTGGTCAGCTCACGCTGGAGCTTTTCCGCACGGGCGGTATCCTTGTCCTCCACCGAGATCATGATGGCGGAGGAAATGCTGTCGAGATAGCCG
>ERZ857840.1852-NODE-1852-length-22197-cov-5.135805_pt1 | contig 22197 bp, 23 predicted proteins | sample MGYA00519760_ERZ857840 | MGnify/ENA primary metagenome ERZ857840 (study PRJEB31778, sample SAMEA3449371) | human gut metagenome | biome: human gut; feature: human-associated habitat; material: faeces | place: United Kingdom | collected 2010/2012 ... | reverse complement strand
TCGTCGAAAGCCGACCGACGGCGTACAAAGGTACGTCGAGGGAGGCTTTCGACGAGAGAAACAGAAATATAATTTCTTTTGAGGGAATTCGGAGAATTCCGACTTTGTTGACCGTTTTACAGCACATAAACAATTTCTGTTCGTGAAATTCTCTGTTTAGGATGTTGCGAGCGCGGAAAAATGTGTTCTGAACGGCTCGTCTGTGAAAACTCCGGTTATCGGCGGCTTTGAAAGTGATGTGCCGACAAAAGTGCCGTCGGATGAATAGCGGTCGTTATGTCTGCCGTAAAGCACGATATCGGCATTATGATTCTTTGACATACCCACAAGAACTTCCACTTTCGGTTCCGAACAGAATAAGCACTGCGACGGCGACAGCGGCATTTGTAATCAGACGTTTGTACGTTGCGGATCATTCGCGGCTGAATATGCTCCGAGAGGAATAGATAATCATGGCGTTGATACGGTAGAACAGCGCGGCGATCGTGCCGATAAGACAGCCTGCAATACCGAGCTTCCATGTCGCAATCAGGGAAATCACTATGTTTATGAGCATTTCGGCAACAGCCTGATTTTTTGTGTCGTCAAATTTTCCGGCGATTTTCTGAAGCTGTATCAAAGGTATTTCAACGCCGCTCATCACACTCCACGCCGCAAAAAGCAGGAGTATCAACGTGCTGTCGTATATAGCCGCATCGGAAACGCCGCTCGTATAAAGGCGTATAACCGGCATAAGAAATGCCGCCATGACCGTATCGTCGCAATCCTCATAAAATCGACCTTCTATTCCCCGTCTTTGCGTATCATTGCAAGAATCGTTTTGAATACGATTGAAATATCCATCGACAGGTTGCGATGAAGGATATAGTCAATATCCATCTCGACCCATCTGCCAAACGGGATATCGTTTCTGTGCGGCTGCACCTGCCAGAAATACTTCCGGTTATGCATATTACACTTTCTCAGTATTTCCTCAACGAGCGCCTTCTCGGCAGGATCTTTTATTTTTAATTCCGCCATGTAGGCCATTTTGTGTCTTGATTCTCCCGATAATATCCCGAAAACACATTTGCGAAAAGCAAACGGTTCAACATAAATCATTATATCAATATTCATGTATATTATAAGGCGTTTTTTGTATAATGCCAATACACGCTTTTTACCATACATGTACTTCCAGATGCAAAAATGCTGTCGAAATTTACTTATCGCAATCTTCCGTTCAGTGAATATCATTTGCACAAATAACGTTGCGGAACCATTGACTCCGAAGTAATCTTCACAAGCCGCGCAGCATATAATCAAGCGGTGATATGATATGTTTTCTGCCGTACTCGGTATACTTGCAGGTGCGTTTCTGCTCATGCTCAGAGCACAGGGCAGCGGTGCATTCCCGCCGCCGCTTGACAAAAAAACGGAACACGAGCTGTTTGTCAGGGCGCGCGCGGGAGACAGGGCTGCGCGCTCCCTGCTCATTGAACACAATCTGCGGCTTGTCGCACACATCGTGAAAAAATACTACACTGCAAACCGCGACCAGGACGACCTGATCTCGGTCGGCACGATCGGGCTTATCAAGGCAATCGATTCCTTCAACATCGACAACGGTGCGCGGTTTGCGACGTATGCCGGAAAATGTCTGCAAAACGAGATACTCATGTATTTCAGAGCGCAGAAAAAGCAAAGTATGGAGAATTCACTTTCGGATGCTGTAGACGTTGACAAGGACGGGAATCCGCTCACATATATGGACATTCTGTCTGTTGACGACGATATTATTGACGAAATCGACCTGCGTATACGCTCCGCAAAGCTTTACAAAGCCATTTCGGAAAAGCTGGATGACAGAGAACGTACGGTGATAACGCTTCGTTACGGTCTGAACGGCGGCAGATGCTACACGCAACGCGAAGTTGCGGAGCGGCTCGGTATTTCGAGAAGCTATGTCAGCCGGATCGAAAAGGTCGCACTTGAAAAAATACGGGAGGCGCTATAGGCTGGTTCTCATAAGGAAGTTTGCTCATAAGACTTAAATTTGATCTGCAGAAACAAATAGATAACCCCGACAGATTTCAAAAGATCTGTCGGGGCGTTTATTTAGCATCTTAAAAGTTTATCCAATTCTTCTGCCAAATTTTTCTTCAAGGTATTCAACCTCTCTTTATCAGGGCGATTATCCGAACTGTACATTTTTCCCATCGGATACCACCACACCGGTCCCTTTCCATCATTTCCGTAGTTTTCTAAATCTCCGCTTACTCTGGGGAACAAATGCCAATGTAGATGAGTATCGCCATTACCTAATAACTCATAGTTCATTTTTTCTGCGTTGAACGCTTTTACTACGGCTTCGGCAGCAACGTACATTTCTTCTAGAAATTTCATTTTTGCAGGATAATCTAATTGAAAGAGTTCTGTCTTATGTTCTTTGCAAAGGAATAATGTATAGCCATTAAAATGTTGATTATCTCCAATGACAACGTATCCGGTTTCTAATTCCTTGACAAACCAAGGATTCGTCCCTTGCTTGATCATTTTGATTCTATCACAAATCATACACATAAATAACTATCCTGCCAATTCGTAGTATTTCATATTTATCGCCAGTTTCGCCTTTGTATTACAAAGGCATCGGGCTATGCCCATACCCCTATTCTTGTTTTGATTTAATTGTATTCAAGGAAGCAATCAACATTCTGCGAATTGCTCCGCAATCATTCTGAATAGACTTGTAAGTACATTCTTCAATACAATCGGTTTCAAATAAAAGCTCAAGCCAATATTCTGTTTCATAGCATTCCTTTTGAGCAATTTCAAGTTTAGATATAAAGTCTTTTGTACCTTGTGCATATTGTGCTTCGTGAATATTCGCACCAATGGAAGTGCCTGAACGTAGCAGTTGATTTATAAGCACCGTTTCTTTATGCTCTGCCTTTATATTACGGCAGAGAAAGACCATATTCTTTGCAAAAGCCTTTGCTTTATCTCTCATAACGCTGTTCGACATAACATCACCTCTGAGGATATTATACAATAAAACTGAAAAAGCGTCAAGTTATATTCCGACTTCGTCGGAGTGCTATTGTCGCTTACGCGACAGTGATATTAAAGCTTTCAGCTTTAGTGATATTTCATTCGCCTCCTAAACTCGCGTAGCGAATACCACTCGTCGCAAGACAGATATCACTGCGAAGCAATAGAACTCGCCGCAGGCGAATAAAACTGCCCAACTTCCTTATGAGAAGTTGGGCATGAGTGCCTCTTTTTTGACGGAAAAGCTTGACGCGGGTCGTTTTTTGCAGTATACTGGTTTTCATGCATATCTGATTTACTCAAGGTAATACCGGGTAATTAGGGCGGCATTACCTTAAAAAGCGAGGAAAGCATATTCACGGAAGCGTTTCTGATGTATTTTCTGTTTGTCATCGGCATCGTGCTCATCGTAAAGGGCGGAGACTGGTTTGTTGACGGCGCGGTCCGGATCGCAGAGGTCACAAAAATACCGAAGTTCATAATCGGGGCGACGATAATCAGCGTTGCAACAACACTGCCCGAAATAATCGTGTCCACCATTGCGGCGATCGAAGGGCATGGAGTTCTTGCTTCCGGCGCTTTCGACTGTGTTGCCGCATCGCAGGACAAGGTCGGTATGGCGCTAGGCAACGGCATCGGCTCGGTAATATGCAATACCGCGATGATTCTTGCGATAAGTCTTATTTTAATGCCGATCGCCGTGAAGCGAAAGGATTTTGCGCCAAAGGCAGGGCTTCTCATCATCGCGCTTGCCGCACTGTTCGCATTCTCGCTCGGCGGCTCCTTCTCAATCGGCGGCGCCGCTGTACCGCTTGCCATTTTTGCTCTTTATATTTTTGAAAATATACGCTCTGCCAAAGGCAAACCCGCCGATAATTCGGACAAGCGTCCCGCAACCGACAAAAAAACGGTTGCGGTAAATGTTCTCCGCGTACTTGTCGGTGCGGCGTGCATTGTCATCGGCTCACAGCTCCTCGTCAACAACGGCAGCGACATTGCCGCGTCTTGGGGCGTTTCGGAGGCTATCATCGGCGTTACAATCGTGGCTATCGGCACGTCGCTCCCCGAACTTGCCACTGCGATAACCGCCGTGGTCAAAAAACAGACCTCGATGTCCGTCGGCAATGTTATCGGTGCAAACGTCATCGACACGACACTGATTCTTGCGGTCTGTTCCTTCATATACGGCGGCAAACTCCCGGTTTCGGCACAAAACATATATCTCGACTTCCCCGTCGCCATGCTTGTTTCGCTCATTGCCGCAGTTCCCGCAATCATAACAAAGCGATTCCACCGCTGGCAAGGCGTTCTTATGCTTGTCATCTATGTCGCATACCTGCTCATTGTGACGGTGGGTCTTGACGGATATCTTGCGATTTTTGCCTGAGATCAATAAAATAACAAACCGGATGCAAGTGGTGTTTGCATCCGGTTTTTGTCTTTTATATTACAATCAATAGAGCCAGCCGAGGCGATACAGCAGTTCGGCGGACAGCAATGCGCCGCCTGCGGCGCCGCGAAGCGTATTATGAGAAAGACAGACGAACTTGAGGTCAAAAATATTATCCTCTCTCAGCCTACCGACGGTCACACCCATACCGCCGTAAATGTCGCGGTCAAGCCTTGTCTGCGGGCGGTTCGGCTCGTCGATATATGTGATGAACTGTTCGGGTGCATGCGGAAGCTTCAGCTCCTGAGGGAGCCCTTTGAAATCAGACCAACGCTTAAGCACAGTATCGATATCCGGCTTTCTCCTGAATTTGACCGCAACTGTTGCAAGGTGTCCGTCGGAGACGGGAACACGTATGCACTGTGCGGAAATCACGGGAGCTTCGGCGTTGACGATCACATCGCCGTCAATATGTCCCCATACCTTGAGAGGCTCTCTTTCGCTCTTTTCCTCTTCGCCGCCGATATACGGAATGACGTTGTCGACGATTTCGGGGAAATCGGAAAACGTTTTGCCGGCGCCCGAAATTGCCTGGAAGGTCGTGACGAAGACCTGTTCGGGTTCAAAATCGAGAAGCGGTGTGAGGGCGGGAACATAGCTCTGTATAGAGCAGTTGGGCTTCACGGCGATAAAACCTTTTTTTGTGCCGAGACGCTTGCGCTGTGCCGCGATAATTTCCGCATGGTCGCTGTTGACTTCGGGAATCATCATAGGCACGTCGAGTGTATGGCGGTTTGCGGAGTTGTTTGAAATAACGGGAATTTCGGCTTTCGCGTACGCTTCTTCAAGCGCGCGGATCTCATCTTTCGGCATATCGACCGCGCAGAGGATAAAATCGACATTTTTTGCGACCTCGTTCACCTCTGATGCGTCAAGCACGACCATTCCCTTTACGTTTTCCGGGCAGGGTATACCGAGCTTCCAGCGTCCTTCGATTGCCTGTTCATAGGTCTTTCCGGCTGAACGCTTGCTGGCTGCAAGGCAGGTGAGGTCAAAATACGGATGATTCTGAAGCAGAGTTATGAAGCGCTGACCGACCATTCCGGTTGCGCCCACGACTCCGACACGAAGTTTGTTCATTGGGGATGCTCCTTGAAATTCAGATAAGACTTGCATATATGCCGGGGATGCTGCCCTCGATGACAGTTGCACCGCAGCACTTGTTATAGAAATTTACAGGACCGGCTGAACCAATGACGGCATAGCCATATCCCTCGTCGCGCATGGCTTCGAGGCAGCGCATAAGGAGCGCTCTTCCGATTTCGCGTCCGCGATACTCGGGGTCAACGCCCGTGGGACCGAAAAAGTCCTTATACGTGCAGTCGTAGCCTGCAAAGCCGACGATTTTCTTTGCGACGGTGTCATAAGCGACAAAACAGGACACGGGGAATTTTGTGAACGCGGCATCGATCTCATTTGCCCAACCGATGTGAAAATGTTTGAGTATGAAATCGTGCACCTTGTATTTGTTGGGAGTCATGGGACGGATGATCTGTATGTTCTGCTCCGCGAGCTTTGCGTAAAGAGCGCTGCTGTCGGGAAGCTCATACAATTTTACGAGCATATCGGGCATGGTAGAACCACCTTTCAGAAATTGAAATTCATATGTCTGAGAACTTCCCTTGCAATCGCCATACAGGCTACGGGACCGGGGTGCACTCTGTCACCCGAGAACGTCGTGGTGTAGATCGCAGAAGAAAGTCTGTCTATTTCGGGCTGAAGGTCGCAATATGCGACACCGTATTCGTCGGCAAGGCGTTTGCAGATGCCGGAATACTCAATTATACGCTTCATGAACGTATCTTCGCGGTTAAGTTCGAAGAAAATAGGCGAAATGAGCATGAAGCCCTTTAATGTTTTTGTATTTTCAAGAATGAAGCGGAGATTCTTTTCGTATTCGTCCGCGCTGACCGCTATTCCGGGTTCAAGATATGTGTCATAGCTGCGCCATACATCGTTGACTCCGATCATCAGTGTGGCGTAATCGGGCTTGACCTCTTCAAGATCGGCAAGCCAGCGTGCGGCAACCTGACGGCTCGTTTCGCCGGAAATTCCCTTGTTGACGATTTTTATCTTCTTTTCGGGGTATGCGGCTGTTATTATCTCGTGCATGCGGTTGACATATCCGCCGCCGAGACCGGTTCTGTATGTTCCGGTTGGGTACGCTCTGCCGGCATCGGTGACGGAATCGCCCGAAAGCATTATGACAGAGCCGTTTGCAATTTCATTGAAGTTCATAGAATGCTCCCTGTATCGGCAGAGCCGACAATCCGCAACGGTTTGTCGGCTCTGCGATTTTGCTTTGATAATTATTTTGAAGTATCAGATGAATCCGAGCTTGCTTCCGAGGATTCAGAGGACGAAGGCTTGCCGGTTACGGACTTATAGATCGTTGTGATCTTTGCCCAGTCATTGATCTCGCTGTTGCCGGAGAGGTTGAGGGTCGTCAGCTTCTCGGGGTCAAACGCAAGTGCAAGGTCTGCAACGGACTTGATCTTGTTGTCGGAAAGGTTGATCGAGGTCAGAGACTTGAGACCATTGAGGCCGGCAACTTCAACGATCTCGTTCTTTGAAAGATCAAGAGAGGTGAGAGTCGTGAACTTTGTGCCCATATCGGTGACATCGGCAACCTTGTTTTCACTAAGGTTCAGAGTCGTGATTGCGGGCATATCCTTGAGGCCGGAAATGTCTGCGATCTTATTTTTGGAAAGGTTCAGTGTGGTGAGAGCCTTGAGGTCATATATGTTGCTGACATCAACGATCTCATTATCCGAAAGGTTGACGGTCGTCAGCTTTTCGTTGCCGTGGATACCGGCGACTTCGGCTATATCCGCACCGGATGCGTTGAGAGTTGTGAGCTCCTTGAGGGCGGAAAGATCGGGGAGCTTCGTTACCTTAGTTGTGCTGACATTGAGAGCAGTGAGTGCGGTCATACCGGATACAAAATCAACATCCTTGACTGCGGTATCGGAGAGATAGAGGGTTTCGAGCTTGGTCATGCCTGCGAGCGCGGAAACATCCTCAAGCTCTTTGTTTTCGGAAAGGCTGATTGCGGTAAGCGAAGTGAGTTCCTTGATTGCGGAAACATCTTTGAGAGCATTCGAGCTGACGTCGAGTGTCTTGAGCTGAGTCATCGATGCAAGAGATTCGAGGTTTTCAAGCTTATTGCCGGAAACAAGAAGCTCTTCGAGATTGCTGAGAGAAGTAACGGCAGAAACATCGGTGACAGCGCAGTTGGAAACGTCAAGAGTCTTGAGTGATGTGAGTGCCTCAACGCCCTTAAGGCTTGTGAGCGCGGTCTGACCGAGATAGAGATGCTCAAGCTTTGTGAGCGAGGAAACGGCGGTCATATCCTTGAGGTTTTTGATCTCCATTGCGTCGATTACGTCATCGATGGAAACAGAGGAGGTCTGACCGGTAAGCTGAGCATAATAGCTCAGATACGCGAGAGAGTAGGAAATATTAGCAACATCATATGCGCTGACAGCGGAGAGATAGCGCAGATTTCTGAACAGCGCGAGGTCGGACTTTTCGGTGAAATACGCGGGAACGATGAAATAGTCCTTATTATAAACCTGACCGGAAACCTCGGTGGAGGTATCACTGGTATCGGAACTTGTTTCGGACTCGGAGGAGGTTTCCTCGCTTGCATCGTCTTCCGATTTGTTCAGGAGTGAATCGGCATAATCCTTGGTGCCGAGGATAACATACGGGTAAAGATTGACACCGCTGTCATCCATGACATGGAAGCTGTATCTGAAATATTCAAACTGATCGAGGAAATCCTGATCAACTTCACGGGGAGTGATGTCGCAGGCTTCTGCGAGAGCTTTGACAAAAGTCTGGTTCTTGAAGAGCTTGTTATTGGTTCTGTATGCGCTGATAAGTACCGCTGAAACGAGGAGTGCGGCAATAAGGCAGAGTGCGACGATGATGATAAACGTGCGCTTCTGCTGTGACTTGGTGTATTTCGCCATGATGGCTGACCTCCGTATATTTTTAGAGTCAATCAGACAGTACCGGCTCAAACGCGCCGTATACGTGTCGCTTTGAATAATATATCACATTTTTGTTCAAAATGCAACACTAAATCTTAAAAAGTGGCTGTTTCTCAACGAATAAATGGGAATAAAACGTCATTTGATCTTGTATGCGAACACCGAGCGGAAAAGAACTCTGTTTGAATTCCAGTATTCAAGTGTCCTTCCGTAATTCGGCTTTGAATCATCGGGCGCACTGCGTATGCAGACATAAGCATCGTCGGGGAACGACGAAAACCCCTCTTGTGTGAAAAACGGCAAATCCTTCACCTGAGCACCGTATTCATCGCTGCCTTCGGGTATCATATCCGCATCGAGCACATCGGACAGCTTCGCGAGACAGTTCTGCTCTACGAGGATGTCGTAAAAGGACTTTTCGAGGATATATATGAGCGAATCACCGGCAACGACCTCGGTCGTAAATCTCTTTTGCGCCTCTGCATTCATCTGATAGGCATAAGCAGCAAGCTCACCGCTTGCGGTCACGACGTTTATATCAAGTAGGGTGAGTACCTTTTCGCCGTCACCGTTATAATCAATCATATATGTCTGTGCCGATTCACCGATCGTTTTCTTATCCGTGACGGTCAGGTATGACGGTCCGACGTACATTATTGCGGCATCGGGTGTCGTGTTATCGGCAAGCTGCAAAAGCGAGACGATTATTCCAATGACGAGAATTACGCCGACGATCGTCTGCCACTTATAAAAATACCAGAAATTCGACATTTTTGAGCCGAGTGAAGATTTCATTTCCTCCACATCAAGCTCGTTGTTTTCTTCCCGAAGCTCCTGCTCCCTGTTGTTATCTTCCTTCATAGGTCAGGAAAGGGGCTTCATCGTGGGGAAGAGCAACACGTCGCGTATCGTGGGGCTGTCGGTGAGCAACATGACCAGACGGTCAACGCCGAAGCCCAGACCGCCTGTGGGCGGCATGCCGTATTCAAGGGCAGTGAGGAAGTCCTCGTCCACCTGTGCATTGGGCGCGGTGGCACGCTTTGCGGCGACCTGCTTTTCAAAACGTTCGCGCTGATCGATCGGGTCGTTCAGCTCGGAGAAAGCGTTGCCCATTTCGCGTGCATAAATGAAATATTCGAATCTTTCGGTGAAAGCGGGGTTGGATGGCTTTCTCTTCGCGAGCGGAGAGTTTTCGACGGGATAGTCGTAAATAATTGTGGGCTGAATGAGTTTTTCCTCAACAAATGCGTCGAAGAACGCGATAAGAACATGACCCTTTGTGGCTTTGTCTCCCTCATCGACGTGAACATTGTGCGCCTTTGCGCATTCACGCGCTTCTTCGTCGGTCGCCCATGAATTATAATCAACGCCGGCATATTTCCTGACGGCTTCAACCATCGTGAGCCGCTCCCACGGAGAACCCATGTCGATTTCGACGCCCTGGTATGTTATGACGTCCTTGCCGCAAATCTTGCGGGTCACGGTTTTATACATTTCTTCTATCAGATCCATCATGCCGAGGTAATCGGTATATGCCTGATACATCTCAATTGTCGTGAATTCGGGGTTATGCGACGCGTCCATGCCCTCGTTACGGAAAATACGTCCGACCTCATAAACTTTATCGATACCGCCGACAATGAGTCGCTTGAGATAAAGCTCGGTTTCAATGCGAAGGTACATATCAATGCCCAGCGCGTTGTGGAAGGTTTTGAAAGGACGCGCTGCCGCACCGATCTCAAGCGGAAGGAGAACGGGTGTATCAACTTCAAGAAAGCCGTGACCGTCAAGGAAGGCGCGAAGTTCGCGAAAAATCTGCGAGCGCTTGATAAAGGTATCCTTTACCTCGGGATTGACGATGAGGTCAACATATCTCTGACGATATCTGAGGTCGGTGTCCTTCAGTCCGTGGAATTTTTCCGGGAGCGGCAGAAGCGACTTCGAAAGGAGCTTCAGCTTCTTTGCATGAATTGATATTTCACCGCGGCGGGTGCGGAATACAAAGCCTTCAATACCGATTATATCACCGATATCCCACTTCTTGAATTCGGCAAAATCATCCTCGCCGATCTCGTCGATCCGTACATATACCTGCATACGTCCCGTAGAGTCGGCAAGGTCGATGAAGTTTGCTTTACCCATATCACGGCGGCTCATCATTCTGCCGGCGACCGAAACGGTCATTGAATGAGCGTTTTCTTCTGTTATATTCGGCTCAAAAGCGGCAAAATCCTCTCTGATCTGAGCGATCTTCGCCGTTACGTCGTACTTTACGATCTGATACGGATCCTTTCCTGCCGCCTGTAAGTCGGCGAGCTTGCGGCGGCGTACCGCCAGGATCTCACTTAAATTTTCCTCCGGACTTTCTTCGCCCAGGGTAATCTTCTCGTCTGTCATCTATACTGTTTCCTTAAATTATCTTGAAATTTCGACAATGTTGAATTTAATAATGCCCTTGGGCGCCTCGACCGTTACGGTATCGCCGCGGCGGCTGCCGAGAAGAGCTTTGCCTATCGGTGAATCGTCGGAGATCTTGTTTTCAAAAGGATCAGCCTCGGTCACACCGACGATGCGGTATTCATATTCCTTATCATGTTCAAAGTCATATATCTTGACGCGGTTACCGACATTCACATGGTCGGTATTGACGTCCTTGTCGTCAAGGACGACCGCATTTGCAAGCATTGCTTCAAGCTGAGCAATTTTCGACTCGATTTCGCCCTGCTCGTTTTTTGCTTCATCGTATTCGCTGTTTTCCGAAAGGTCGCCGTATGCACGTGCCTTTTTGATCGCTTCGGCAACCTCGACACGTTTTACCGTTTTAAGATGCTCCAGCTCGTTTTGCAGCTTTTCAAAGCCTTCCTTGGAGACATAAATCTGTTTTGCCATTTCAATTAACTCCTTCGATAATCTTGAGCAGCTCTTTTTTCGCCGCCTGAATTTGTATATCGTTTTCTTCGTTCAGCAGATAGGGGCGCAGCTTGTAATAATCGCTCTGTTCAAGCACGATGTCGGGCGTGATGCCTTTGCCGTGATAATTTTCGCCGTAAGGCGGGTCGTAGTAATAGCAGGAAAGTCTTATTCCGCTGCCATCGGACAGAGTGATTATATGCTGCATGGTACCCTTGCCGAAGGTGGTCGTACCGATGATTGTTGCTTTGTGGTAATCTCTGAGTGCGGCGGTGAAAAGCTCTGCTGCGGAAGCGGTATTGCCGTCCACCAGCACTGTCATGGGAGCGTTCACGCAGCTTGCTCCGGAATCGCGTGTGAACACGATATTGCCTGCGGCATTCTTGACGCGGATAATCGGTCCTTCGGGGAGGAGATAGTCAAGCACTGTGCAGATTATTTCAAGGTCGCCGCCGGGATTACCGCGCATATCGAAAACATAGCCTTTTGCACCCTTTGTCTCTGCTTCCTTCATGCAGGAAACAAAGTCAGTCGCAACATTTCCCGAAAACTCGGTTATCTGTATAAAGGCGATATCGCCTTCCAGCCAGTTCATGAAAACATTTCTTGAACGCACGGTGGCGCGCGTCACATTCACATCGGTCGTTTTACCGCCGCTCAGAACGGTCAGAGTCACACTCGTACCCGCCTCGCCCCTCACGGCGTTTATGCAATCGCCGTACGTTTCCTCTGTGACGGCTTTGCCGTTTACTGCCGTGACGACGTCATTTTCCCTGATGCCGGCTGCTTCCGCAGGAGAATCGGGCATTACTCTTCTTATATATATGCCGGGGGTATCGACATCATAGCTTGCAAGTACGCCAATTCCCACCAGCTTGCCGTCGGCAGTCATATTGAGCTGATCCATCTCGGCTTTATTATGATACATAGAGAAGCGGTCGCCGAGTCCTGCAAAGTAGCCGTCAAACACGCCCTCCATGAGTGCGTCATCATCGATTTCGCCGACATAGTTTTCGGTCACGTATTTATTAATTTCAAGCAGCTTTGTGAACGACGCGAGATCCTCGTATGCCTTGTCAAGCTGTGCGTCGTAATGGTTCTTTGCGGCGCTTGCGGTGAAAATATAAGTTATGACAATAGCGACGGCGCATAAAGACAGCACCGCCGCGGTGGAAAATCTTTTTTTCATGTTATATCAACGGCGGCTGTGCCGCAAATGCTTTTTTGTGCGAACAGAAACGGACGCTCTTGCCCGCAGCTGCGGACAAAAGCATACCGGTTTGCGGATATTATTTCAAAGAAAGTCCGCGTTTGTTCAATATTCTGATGAAGTTTTCGTCAAGATAGTCGACCGGATTTACGGTTTCACTGCCTTTATAGATCGTAAAATGCAGATGATATCCGGTGGACTGACCTGTCGAACCGACTCTCGCTATTACCTGTCCCTGCATGACGGTCGCGCCCTTTGAGACAAGCAGCTTATCGCAATGCGCGTACAGTGTAGAGGTACCGTCACCGTGTGCTATCACGATGACATTGCCCCAGCCGCCGGAGTTTTCACTTCTGACGACGGTGCCGCTCTTGGCAGCCTGTATGGGTGTTCCCTTCGGAGCCTTGATATCAAGACCGTTGTGCATTTCGTTCTTGCCGGTCACGGGATTGACACGCCAGCCGTATTTGCAGGTTATCACGACGTTCGGATCGGACCAGTACACACTGTCTATGGGCCATGCATAGCTCGTTTCGGTGTATATGTATTTTTCGGTTATCTGTTTATTGAGATCGGCAATTTCCTGATTGAGCTTATCTGTCACGGACTGAAGCTGACGCACCTGCTCCTCGCTCATTGCAAGGTTGCCTTTAATCGAAGAGCTTAGCTCATCAAGCTCCGTAATCTGAGTTTCAAGTTCCGCCCTTGTCACGACAAGCCCTTCCCTTTCGGCTGTCAGCTTATCCTGCGCCTCGGCATAAAGTGAGCTTGTTGCGACAATGTTTTCCTTTGCGATCTTGATGCTGTCGGTTATTGTATTGTTGTATTCCATGACGTATTTGAGATAGTCAAGACGCGTCAGGAAGTCGGTGATGCTGTCGGCTGAAAGAAGCATTTCAAACGAACCGGTATCGCCGTATCTGTAATAATAATTGAGGATCTTCGAATAGATGGCGTAATACTCATCAAGCTGTGCATCCTGCTCATAGCGTTCTTCGGAAAGCTCCTGAAGGCGCGCTTCGTAGCCTGCGATAAGATCCTCGACTGTCTGTATCTCGGCTTCGGCGAGCTGAATGCTGTTTTCAAGAATCAGTTTTTTCTGATAGTTGTTCTCGTACTGACCCTTGAGATCGCTTATTGTTTTCTTTATCTGATTGCGCTGAGCGGCGGTTGCATTTTTCTGCGCCTCCAGCTTACTCAGATTTGCCTGATCCTCCGCAATGCTTGTAGCTGCAAAGGTTTCACTGCCGCAAAAGCCTATAACCGAGCAGCTTACCATGACCGCTACAAGAATTGCCGAAATTATTTTTTTCATTCTGATCACCAATACTGCGGCACACCGCCGCGATTTCTGAGGGAATACCGCTCAATTCCGATTGTTCAATTGTGCGGCGTTGCTTTGACTTTTCGAAAAGCTCCTGTCATGCCTTGAGATATTTCTTCAGGCTGAGCGAGCTTGCGATTATGCCGGCGAAGAGACCTATCCCGCCGAAGACGGCAGCGATAAAGCCGATATAATCCGAAAACGGAGGCATTGTGCCGATTCCGTATGAAACAATGATGTCACCGATGACATAGCTGTAAAGATAATACTGTATGCCCGACGCGATCACTGCGGCAAAGATACCTATGAGGATACCCTCAACGATAAACGGCATTGTTATGAAAGCACCGGTCGCGCCGACATAACGCATTATCGTTATTTCGCTCTTACGTGCGAAAACGCCGAGTTTGATCGTGTTCATGATGACAAACAGCGACACAACAAGAAGCACTGCCATCATGATCCACGCGATTATCATAAGACCGCCCGTTATGAGTGAAACGCGCTCGACAAGGCTGATTTTGTCGCTTGTCGAATCGATGCCGTCCAGTTTTTCAACGCTGTTGAGCAGCAGATGCGCCTGGTCCGGATCGGAAAACGCGATCTCAAAGCTGTCGGGGAGCGGGTTCATCTCATCACCGTAATAGCTGAGAAAATCATCCTCGCCCATCTTTTCCTTGAGACGTTCAAGAGCCTGTTCCTTGCTGACAAAGCGCACTTCCGTGACATTGCGCATATTTTCGATCTGCGTTTGCAGTGAAGAGATCGCCGTGTCGTCAAGCTCCTTATCAAGGTACGCCACAATCACGTTCAAATCGTCAACCTGCTCAAAGTTCTTTTCGATGACCTTGACGACAAGTCCGAACGTACCCATAACGAGCATACAGCAAACGAGCACAAGCACGGATGCGGTGGTCATGATACTGTTGCGGAAAACGCCGATGAATCCCTGACCGAGCAGATAGAAGAAGCTTCTAATCTTTTTCATCATAGCCTCCCTCCGAACGGTCGCTCACTATCTCGCCGTCCTTGATAGTTATAACGCGGTGCCTGTATTCATCAACGAGGTCTTTTTCGTGCGTGACAACGATGACGGTTTTGCCGAGCTTGTTGATGCGGACCAACAGATCCATGATCTCGCGGCTCATTTCCGGGTCAACATTGCCTGTCGGCTCGTCGGCAATAATTATTTTGGGATTGTTGACAAGTGCGCGGGCAAACGCGACGCGCTGCTGTTCACCGCCGGACAGCTCATCGGGAAAACGATCAGCCTTGTCTGTCATATCGACGACATTCAGGAAATACGGCACCCGCTTGCGGATAATACGCGGATCCTCGCCTATTACCCTGAGCGTGAACGCGATGTTTTCATAAACTGTCTTGTTTTTGAAAAGTCTGAAATCCTGAAAAACGACACCGAGAGTACGGCGCAGATACGGTATCTTGCGCTGCGGCAACTTATTCAGCTTGAAGTTGTTGACTGTTAGCGTTCCGCCGGTGACGCGCTCCTCGCAAAGCAGCAGCTTTGTCAGCGTCGTTTTACCCGCGCCGGATTTGCCGATTATGAACACGAATTCGCCGTCTTTGATGTTCAGCGTAACGTTGTTCAGTGCGGCGGTGCCGTTTGGGTACACCATTGAAACATTCTGGAAAGAAATCATTTCTTAATAGAGGGTGGGCTTTGAAACCACATATTTCTTGACCATGAGCGCAACCTTGAAGGTTATTGCGTGGTCAAACTCACGCAGGTCAAGACCCGTGAGCTTTTTGATCTTTTCAAGACGATATACAAGGGTGTTACGGTGTACGAACAGCTTGCGGCTTGTTTCGGAAACGTTCAGGTTGTTTTCAAAGAACGCCTGGATCGTCATGAGCGTTTCGCGGTCAAGAGATTCAAGCGAACCGCGCTTGAACACCTCCTGAAGGAACATTTCGCAAAGAGTTGTGGGCAACTGATAGATTAGTCTGCCGATGCCCAGCGTTTCATAGTTGATGACATCCTTTTCGGTGTCAAATACCTTGCCGACTTCGATTGCGACCTGTGCGTCCTTGAATGAACGCGCAAGCTCCTTCACACTGTTAACGACAGAACCGATACCGACTGTCGTTTTTAGGAAGAATTCGCCCGACGCGGTGTCTACGATCGTCTTTGCATAGCCTTCAATCGTCTTGTAGTCGGTGGGATTCTTGATGTCCTTGACGAGAACGACATCGTTTTCGCCGATGGAAATGACATAGTCCTTTGTCTTATCGGGGAAAAGATTCTGGATCACGTCAAAGGGAACAATATCGCCTCTGTTCTGGAAGCGGATAAGGTATACCACACGGTAGGATTCATTGTCAAGATGAAGCTCTTTTGCTTTGACGTATATATCGCTGGGAAGTATATTGTCAAGGATGATGTTCTTGACAAAGTTTGTCTTGTCATATTTCTCGTCGTAAAGCGTTTTCAGATTGGAAAGCGCGACGGCGATGAGCGAAACAACCGATTTTGCGACAGGGTCTGTTCCCTCCACAAAAACGATGTTTTCGGCATGGGTGTGAGCTCCGATTGCTTTATAGGTGTTGCCCTCATAGGTAAGCACGTCGAAGGTATAGTTGAGCTCCTCAATAACCTCCGGGTGATTTTCGCCGATGCGCGACAGCTGGCTGCACGCGACCACGGTGCCCTTTTCGTCGATCACGCCTATGACGCGATCTACGGAGTCTTTCATCTGGTATATTAATCCCTGAAACAGTTTATTCGACATACTGACCTCACTATATATTATTTGACATTTTATTTTACAATATTTTTTTGATTATTTCAAGAGCTTTTGCAAGTTTTTTTACGTCATTTTATCATTTTTTTCGCGTAAAACACGTCGGGGAGCTGTTTTCATGTCCGGAGAAACCGGCGTACGTCTGCTTCAGCATATATTTTAGTCACGTCCGCATGCTCTTCGTACATTATAATCATACTATCGTATTATGTCAACACATCAAATGTAAATATTGCATTAAACACGCTCCGCAGCGGCGGGGCGGAGAATTATTGAAATCTGTTTTGCGCGCTTTTTCGGCAAAATCCGCTTCGTTTACACAGCAGAACCGAATTTCCGACGCAAAAAGTGGCTGCAAACGCTGTTGTCTCAACATACAATGGTTATTATTTTACCGCTTGACATTTTATCGGCGTTGTGGTAGTATAATAATATCAAAATTCCGATGAAACAACGGAGGGCTTATTTTTATGGCTATGGACGAAAGAAACGACGATCAGGAGATCATGACGCTGACCGATGAGGACGGTGTTGAAACCGAATTTTATGTCATCGGTGCGCTTGAGCTTGAAAGCGGCGATTACCTCGCGCTTGAGCCTGTCGAAAACGACGACGGCGAATATGTGATTCTCAAGGTTATGACCGATGAAAACGGTGACGAAATCCTTGAAACAATCGACGATGACGACGAATTTGACGCGGTTGCCGATGCGTTTGAAGATCAGTTCATGGGTGAAATCGATCTTGACGAAGCCCTCGACGAGGACGACGACGTCAACTGAGCGGCTTTCCGTCGGGATATAACAGCCTGCCTTGTGCGTGGCTGCCTTGTTAAAACCCACATGTACGAAGTGGAGCGCAATCCCGGATATCAGGAATGCAGGCCTCCTTTCCGCGGGCTGTTCAAGCGGCTTTTCCGCGCACCCCGCGAAAAGATGTTGGAAGCACGAAGTGTCCGGCAGCGCACCGTCCTGCGGGAGCAGGGTTTCGTCCGGGGCAGACACGGCTATGGCGGGTCATTTTTTGAAACCGTCGGGTATTTTGCCTTCGGCGAAATGTATCCGGCAGAGACTTTTTGAGCAGATAAAAAGCAGCGTGTGTCGGGGGAATCCCGCGATACACGCTGTTTTCAATTGTTTTTCCCTCTGGTAACCGGAATTTCCGGCTTTTTCTTTTTGCGGTACGCCGACAGAATCTCCCTCTCCTCATCCGGCGTTTCGGTCGAGAAATACAAAACCGGATTCGGTGTCGTAACGGGCTTGTCAAGCAGCCAGAGCGGCACGGAATTGTATATCGTGTTTGTGTGGCGGTATCCGCCGAGTATTTCAAAGCCCGCACCTGTACGATCGGTAAGCAGTGCGCGGCAATCGTGCGGGTCTTTTCTGCCGGTACAGCCGCATATATTTGTGATTATGCAGGTGCGCGTATGCATAAGCGGCAGTTTGCCGTAGACAATATACGCACTTTCGGTTTCCCGTGCAAGCGCCATATTCGCCTCCGGAGAAACCGTAATCTGTTTGCAACCGAGTAAACGAAGCGTATCCGCGGTGAAGCTGTTTGTGACATTCAGACACATTCCGCCGTATACGTCAAATCCGCCGCAAAGCGATATATGCTCCGGATTTTCGACGCATACCATTGAAACACCCGTTTCCTTCGCTTCGGAAATCAGCTTTATAATCTCTTTTACGTCGCCGTCATACACAGTCCGCGGGATCACAAGACAGAGTCTGTCTCCGTATTTTCCGGCAAGCGGCTTCCAAAGTGACGGTCTCTCAAGCGGCATTTCATATCTGACCGCTGCGGCAATGCAATCTTCGTTCGGCTTTTGCCCCATGCGGATGACAAGTCCGGGCAAAGCCGTTCCATCGGCTTCCGCAGCCGCGAGCGTCAGTGGAGGCGCAGCCTCTCGTCGGCGCGCCGAAAGCAGCTGTCTTTCAAGCTCCGCACATCCGTTCCTGCGCAGTGCGTTGAGCGATGACACGGGCATATAAGCGCCGCTGTCGGCAAGCACAGCCACGCTTTGCGCTTCAAAAGGAGTATTGCCGAGCTTTGAAAGACGGGACACGATGTCATTTTCGGAAAGCGGTCGGTTTTGTGCCTTTGTCACCGAATCCCCCTCCGAAAAAGCGGTGACACCGCGGCAGGTAAGCGTAATTCTCGCGGCACTGTCAACATGAAGCTCCGCTTTTATATCACAAGGGATTTTTCTCTGTTCGATTTCGGTGACAACGGCACGGCTTTGTTCTTTATCGGCATCGCTCCGTATACCGAACATTGACGGAGTGCGCCTGCCGGTGAAATATCCGTCGGTAAATCCCGAGCGTGAAAATACTGCCTGAAGCCGACGCATTTCCCCAGCTGTGGCGTTTCGCCGCTCATCAAGCAGGCGACGATACAGCGACGTGACCTCATAAACATATGACGGCGGCTTCATCCTGCCCTCTATTTTGAGCGCATTCACGCCGAGAGACAGTATTTCGGTGATATGCTGTGCAAGACACATATCTTTGAGCGACAGCGGATAATTGTTCTTACCCTTATACGGCAGTCGGCAGGGATAAGCACACTCGCCACGGTTGCCGCTTCTTCCGCCGATAAGCGACGACATGAGACACCCTCCGCTCTGGCATACGCACATGGCGCCGTGTATGAATATTTCTGTTTCAATCCCGCAGTCCGAAAACGCGAAAATTTCGTCAAGCGCCGCCTCGCGGGCAACCACGACCCGCGAAAAGCCGAGACGTACAAACGGTTCAAGTCCGAAAGCGTTGTGTACCTCCGCCTGTGTGCTTGCGTGAAGAACGATATCGGGGAACCGTTTTTTCAGTTCGCGCGCAAGGCCGAGATCCTGTACTATATATGCATCGGGACGATATTTTTCTTCAAGCCCGGCAACCACATCAAGTGCCGGCGCAAATTCCCTGCCGTAAAGCAGAGTATTCAGAGTAACGTTGGTTTTTACACCGTAAAGAGCGCAAAGTTCAAACGCCTGCTCAAGCTCGTCAGGCGTGAAATTCTTTGCCTTCATACGCGCATTGAATTGCGGCACGCCGAAATAGACTGCGTCCGCACCGCCGCATACAGCCGCCTTAAGACATTCAAGACTTCCTGCCGGTGCAAGAAGCTCGGGTAGTTTTTTCATAATATAATGTACCTCACGTATACAGCTTGACGGTTTCGTTATAGGTCTTGATTATGTCATGGAGGATCTGCGCATGACCGAAATCCTTGTGATAGACCAGATTGATCTCGCGCGTCATGCTCAGATTTTCAACCGGAAGCAAGGATATTTTCCCTTTTTTCAGTTCGTCAAGGCAGGCGCTTTTCGGAAGTATTGACACTCCGAACTCACGGCGTATCAGGTCCTTTATCGTTGCAATATTGTCAACCTCAAGAATGACGTTGAAGTCATCGATCGACATTCCGTTGCTTTCGAGGTGGGAAACGAAAAGGTTTCGCGTACCCGAATTCGGAAGCCGCAGGATCATTTTTTCTTTTTTCAGATCATTCAGCGTGACCATGCTTTTGTGCGCAAGTGCACTTTCGGTCGATACGGCGAGATACAGGCAGTCGGTATCGATCAATATGCTGTTAAAATCGGGATCATTGAACTTGCCCTCGGCAATTGCAAGGTCGATATCATAAGTCTTTAGCATATAATAAAGATTATTTATGGTGTTCGTCACCATCTTTATCCTGACACCGTCATGCTTGCTTGAATAGGTCGCAAGTACCTCGGCGATCGGGTTGCTTTCCGCAGTATGCGTTATCCCGACGGTGAGGCGGTTTATGTTGCGTTTTTCATCGGCAAGAGCGGTCTGCAGATTCGTATACAATGCGTTCATACGCCTTGCATACTTAAGAACCACCTCGCCTTCGGGAGTCAGTTTGAGTCCGTTGCCGTCACGGATAAATATCTTTACACCAAGCTCTTCTTCAAGCTGCTTAATATGATGGCTGACAGCCGGCTGTGTCAGATTAAGCTGTTCTGCGGCACGTGTGAAATTGAGTGTTTCGCTCACCGCGATGAGCGTTTCGACCTTTGCCGATAGCACCTTATATCGCCCTCCATTACATTTTTTTATCGTGAGTTAAAAAACAATAATTTGCATTTATAATTTTCGTATGTATAATAGTAACATAAAATCAATCCCGAGTCAAGGAGGAAAACAATGTTCGAAAAAATATATTCGTCCATGAGCAACGTAACGATAATACTTGTTTCGCTGTCGGTAATGCTGCTGGCAGGTTTTTTGGTCACACGGCTCACCAAGCTCTGCAAGCTTCCGAATGTGACAGGATATATAATTGCCGGAATTCTCATCGGTCCGTCACTCCTCGGTGCGGTACCGCAGACACTTATAGGCAATATGAGTTTTGTCAGCGACATTGCTCTTGCATTCATAGCCTTCGGCGTCGGAAAGTTCTTCAAGCTCGACGTGCTTAAAGCGACGGGAAAAAGCACCGTTGTCATCACGCTTTTCGAATCCATGCTGCCGGGCATCCTTGTTTTCCTGATGTCTTTTTTTATTTTCGGAATGGATCTCGGATTCTCTCTTGTTCTCGGTGCGATCTCGACCGCGACCGCGCCCGCAAGCACAATGATGACAATCAACCAGTACCATGCGCGCGGTCACTTTGTGGATACCCTGCTCCAGACCGTTGCACTTGACGATGCGATCTGTCTGCTGGTGTTCAGCGTTGCAGCCGCCGTCGCAAGCAGCACCGAAAACGGTAGTGTCGCTTTCTGGGACATCGCGCTCCCGATCTTATACAACATTGCAGCGCTTATTGTCGGCGCTCTCTGCGGATTTATACTTTCAAAGCTGCTGACACCTGCCCGCAGCAAGGACAACAGGCTGATACTCGCCGTCGCAATGCTGCTCGGCATTTCGGGCGTATGCTCCGCCGTGGGCATTTCGCCGTTGCTTTCCTGCATGGTGTTCGGCGCGGTTTATATCAACCTCACAAGCGATTCCGAAATATTCCATCAGATAAACGGCTTCACGCCGCCGATATTCTCGCTGTTCTTCATTGTTTCCGGCATGAACCTCGACCTCAACGCACTGAAGACCTTCGGTCTGCTCGGATTTGCATACTTTATTATTCGTATCGTCGGCAAGTACATAGGCGCGTTTGCCGGCTGTGCGGTCATGAATGAAAGCAAAAACACGCGCAATTATCTCGGTTTTGCGCTCATACCGCAAGCAGGTGTCGCGATCGGGCTTGCGTTCCTCGGCTCACGTCTGCTTCCCGCAGAGATGGGACAGCTGCTGCTCACGGTCATACTCGCATCGTCGGTGCTTTATGAGCTGGTCGGTCCGGTATGCGCAAAATTTGCAATCCTACGCTCCGGTTCGGTGAAAAAGCCGGAGTCTGAAGCTGTTCACGAGGACGTTGCAAAGGCGGCAAGAGAGGCGCTGGCGCATATAAGGGACAAAGTGTAAGGACGGGGAAGACAACAACCTTACTTCGCAAGAAGCTCGTTCGGTTGTTTTCTCCCCGTA